>OBEQ012049808.1_pt1 | contig 38506 bp, 37 predicted proteins | sample 1670901 | NCBI WGS metagenome assembly OBEQ01 (sample SAMEA104232315, study PRJEB22302) | groundwater metagenome | biome: forest; feature: aquifer; material: groundwater | place: USA | collected 2011-08-07 | depth 5.4 m | reverse complement strand
TATAGTTTCTCCCACCATTTCAAGTCGGGCTGTTTAATAATCTTCGTTTTGATAGTCATGAAATATTGAACCTTTCACATATCAGGACAGGGATAACATTTTTCACTTTGTAGGGGCGGCATTCATGACGCCCCTATGTCCTGCAAATAAAAGGGGTCACACCTATTTACTCTCCTGAAGCTTGTAAATAGGTGTGACCCCTTTTCCCTTTCGCGGCATGATCAGCCCTCTGTTCTTAAAAATAATATCACAATCGCCGTCACGAGAATATTCCCGACCGACAACGGAAACATATATTTCCAACCCAGGCGCATCAGCTGGTCATAGCGAAAGCGCGGCAGGGTCCAGCGCAGGGTCATGAAAAGCCAAGCGAAAAATATTACCTTCAAAATGAAGGATAGAATTTGAAGAAGCGCAAAGCCAAGCGAGTAAACTTGGGGCGGATGCACAAAAGGAACCTGCCACCCTCCGAAAAAAAGAGTCGTGGTGAGACAGGCAATCAAAATGGTCTCGATAAAATCCGCAAACATGAACATTCCAAATTTCATCCCGCTGTACTCCACAAAATAACCGATGATTTCCGACTCGCCTTCCGGAAGATCAAAAGGAATGCGTTTGGATTCGGCAATGCCGGCCGTCACAAAAATAAAAAAAGCGAGCGGCTGCGTGATAAAACCCCAAGCCGGAAACGGGCCGATGTGAAATTCTCCTTGACGCCTTACTATTTCCTGAAGATCCACCGTTCCGTAAACCATGATCAGACCAATCAGAGAAACCCCCATCGCAATTTCATAAGAGAGCATTTGGGAAGCGGCCCGCAGTCCGCCTAGAAAAGCGTAATTGCTGTTCGAAGAAAAACCGGCCAGCACCACTCCGTAAACTCCCATCGACATCATGGCCAGGGTATAAAGAAGGCCCACGTTGATGTTGGCAACCTGAAGACTGATTTCCCGGCCTCCGATATAAATCACACTACCGAAGGGAATGGCGGCAAAAGCAACGAAGGCAAAAAGAACGGAAAGAAACGGCGCCAGGGCATGAAGCGTTTTATCCGCGCCCTCTGGAACAAAATCTTCCTTGGTAAACATTTTGATGGCATCCGCAAGCGGATGAAACAGGCCAAAGAGCGTGAGACCAAAAATACTCGCGCGATTGGCTCCGATTCTATCCTGAATGATAGCGCTCTGTTTTCTCTCAATCCAGGTGTGAAGCGCAGCGAAATTGAGAACGGAAAACAAAACGATAAAAGCCAGGAGACTTTTTATGAGCAATTCAGACATAGGCGCACCATGATAAATTTAAAATTAAGAATGCTGAACTGAAACACTGTACTGGCCTGGAACACACGGATCATTTTCCTTTTTGTAGGGGCGGCATTCATGACGCCCCTATGTCCTGTGATTATGCCGATCATCCATCAAGGGCGCGATCAATCGCGCCCCTACCACTACCAGAAAACCCATTCTTGTGCGGCATGATTGGCATTTTGCATTTATGCAAGAACAGCCCCTTTTTTGCCAAGTTTTCCATAAGTCAGTCCCTGAAAGGCCGGAACCTTCGCGGCAATTTCATCAAAAATTTCCTTGGCTTCTTTGAAAGAAAATGTCAGGCCCAAACGGGAGGCGAGATCAAGCAGAATCTCCCCATCCGCACGCGACTCGCTTATCGGTTCAAGAGCCTTAAAAATTCTTTGAACGCGGCGCTGAAAATTAGTAAAAGTTCCCTCCTTTTCCGCATAGGTCGCAGACGGCAGAATCCTGTGAGCCCATTCGGTGGTCTTATTCCAATTGGATCCTTGAAAAACCACCAGTTGAGACTGCAAAAAAAGTTTCTCGGCCGTCTCCGGCTTCAAAAGTTCAAGAAGATCCTGGCCAAAAAGATAAAAAGCCCCGATTTCACCCCGAAAAGCTTTTTCCACAACCTCTTCAATCTGCCGCGGCTTTACATTGAAGCCCAGCTCAAAAGCCCCGCGGGTGTTGGGGTTTTTGTCCGCTTTGATGAGAAAATCATCGCAGTATCCCTCGCGGTGCGGGGAAACAAGATAAACGGGCAGTTGGAGACTTTCGGAAAAAATCTTCTTGGCTAGATAAAGCTCCTCGTTGGTAAGTTGTGGAGACACAAGAACCGCCCATTTTTCTTTCGGAATTTCCTTCAGCTTGGAAGCTACCGAATCAAGCACAGACTCCCAAGAAACGGCATCCGATTTCAAACCCGGGGCCAGACGGCCGTTCTCTTTCTCAAGAGGTTTAGTGATTCTATCCTGGTCAATGAATGGGTAACCATAACGGCCCTCGTCACACATCCACCACCGGTTGACCTCTGAGTTTTCACGCGGTTTCAGGCGCATGACACGATCTCCGCCTGCAATGTGGGGGCGATCAAGCTGATAATCAATCTCAATATTACAGCCCATGCTGCATCCGGGGCAGATGGACGGACTTGATTTGAGATACCAGACCCGGCACTTGAAACGGAAATCTTTGTCGGTTAAAGCCCCCACCGGACAGATGTCGACAACGTTTCCAGAATACTTATTGCTGAGTTCCCGGCCCGGATAAATGCCAATTTCGGAATGATCACCGCGGTTAAAAATCCCAAGTTCGCTTGTTTTTGAGACTTCATCGGTGAATCGTACACAGCGCGAACACAGAATGCATCGTTCAGAATCCAACATCACCGTCGGCCCGATCGAAACCGCTTTTGCCTTCTTGATTTTATTCTCATCGAAACGGCTGTCATAAAGTCCGTATTGCATATAGTAATCCTGCAACCAGCATTCCCCCGCTTGATCGCAGACCGGACAATCCAGCGGATGATTGACGAGCAGATATTCCAAGATGTGCTGCTGTGTTTTTTGCACGACTTCACTCTCCGTATGCACCACCATTCCTTCGGAGGCCTGGATATGGCAGGAGATCTGAAGCTTGGGGAATTTTTCGATTTCTACCAGGCACATGCGGCAGTTACCGGCGATGGAAAGGCCCGGATGATAACAGTAATGGGGGATTTCGATTCCAAGCTGCTCGGCAGCCTGAAGGATCGTGGTCCCCTTCTCGACTGCGATTTCTTTTCCGTCAATGGTTAAAGTCGGCATGGGTTGCTTCGGTTGTCATTCTGAGCACCCGAAGGGTGCGAAGAATCTAGGCTAGCGTTTTTGAAATAACTCAAGTTTAAATTTTTCCATTCCGGATTCGCTGAATTAATTAAAGCCAATTTCTTTATTCTCAACCAACCCTTGATTTGCTTCTCGCGCGCTATCGCAGTATATACATCGCTTGTCTCTTCAAAATAGACAAGTCGAGTCATGTTGTATTTCTTGGTAAATCCCTCTACCAGCTTATTACGGTGCTCAAAAACTCGCCTTTCAAGATTATTTGTTACGCCCACATAAAGCGTTTTCGAACGATTCGTCATCATGTAAACGTAATAATTGTTCACGATTTGACCTTAGATTCTTCGTCGGCCTTCGGCCTCCTCAGAATGACATCCTATCTCTATTCGCTTTCATTTTGGATTTTTCCGCCAAAATGATTGGCGGATCCGCCCTGAATTGTGGCGGAGACTTTTTCCTTTTGACTTTTAACTTTTTATATCGCATTGCTTGTGTTCGATATGATATTCGAATTCGGAGCGGAATTTTTTAACATAACTTGTAACGGGCATGGCGGCGGCATCTCCAAAAGCGCAGATGGTGTTACCTCCCATGAAAGCGGCGATGTCCAGAAGATTGTCAAGATCAGCCGTTCTTCCCTTGCCTTCAAGAACGCGCCTCACAATTTTGTGCGCCCATCCCGTCCCTTCACGGCAGGGAGAACACTGCCCACAAGATTCATGGGCGAAAAACTTGGAAGCGTAGAAAAGGGCTTTAACGATACAGGCTGAATCATCCAAAACTATCACGCCGGCCGAGCCAAGCATGGTGCCAACCGTTTTCAAGGAATCAAAATCCATTTTCACATCGATTTCATCTGCCTTCAAAATATTGGCGGAGATTCCGCCGGGAATAACTGCTTTCAAATTCCGGCCCTCCGCCATCCCTCCGGCATATTTGAAAATCATATTCCGGAGACTGGTCCCCATAGGAAGTTCATAAAGACCCGGCCGCTGGACATGTCCGCTCACACAGTAGAGTTTCATGCCGCCTGCTTTGCCGCTTCCCAGCCCTGCAAACCAATCAGGCCCCTTTTCAAAAATAAAAGGGAGATAAGCCAGGGTTTCCACATTATTAATCACTGTGGGGCAGCCAAACAAGCCGGCCACGGCAGGAAAGGGCGGCCGGAGGCGCGGGAAACCTTTTTTTCCCTCAAGAGATTCGAGAAGCGCGCTTTCTTCTCCGCAGATATAAGCTCCTGCGCCTTGATGAACGACGACCTCAAGGTCAAAACCGGATCCCAGAATATTCTTCCCGAGATAGCCTTGCGCATAAGCTTCCTCAACTGCCGATTGCAATCTCTCGTAAGGAAATTGGTATTCCTTCCTGATATAAATGTAGGCTTTATGAATCCCGACGGCGTAACTAGCAAGAAGCATTCCCTCCAGCAAAAGATGCGGACTATGCACCATAATATATTTGTCCTTAAAAGTGCCCGGTTCTCCTTCATCAGCGTTCACCACAAGATACTTGGGCTTATTGGTTTCTTTGGGAACAAAACTCCATTTCATCCCCACGGGAAATCCTGCACCGCCCAAGCCGCGCAGATTCGATTTTTTGACAGTTTCAATAAGATCATCCGGCTGGTCTTTCCCCAAGATTTTCCCGGCTGTCTGATAACCTCCATGCGCCTTATACACCTTGAGTCGGTGGGAATCCCGAATAGAGAAAAATCGGGTGATCAACGGTTCACCTGCGGCAACTTTAATCTTGGGAATTTCCGCACACCAGTCTTGTGCTTCCGTTGCAGTTTGATTAAAAATATGATCCAGTTTTTCTTCTGTAAGATGTCCGGCGTAGGCATCATTGATACGCGCTGCCGGCGCAAACTCACAGGCACCCAAACATTCCACACTTTCCAAACTGAAACGACCGTCAGCAGTGGTCCCGCCGCTATCAATGCCAAGATTTGATTTTGCATACTCAAGCATTTTGTCCGCTCCGCTGAGAACACAGCTGGTTGTGGTGCAGAGGGCAACGTGACATTTACCGGGCGGAATCCTTCGAAGAAGCGTGTAGAAACTGATCACTTCACGCACATGAACGATGGGAATCTCCAAATAGTCGGACACGAATTTCTCCGCATCGGGAGTGATACAACCCAATTCTTCCTGAGCCAGATTGAGAAGAGGCAGAACGGCCGCTTGTTTGCGTTCATACTGGGCAACGATTTTCTCGATCTTTTCCTGAACTTCAGGAGTGAATAAATTGGGGCTGATGATTTTCATGTCCCTACTTTAAAAAGTTAAAAGTGAGAAGTCAAAAGTCAAAAGAACAAGTCAAAACGAAAAAGTTAAAAGACAAAATAGAAAAGCAAAACCTACAACATTCAAAAAGTTCAATCTGATGCCAATTAAAAAAAATCCAAAAAGAAAACAGCAAGGGCGAATAGGGAGATTCCATTTTGCTGTTAGCAAAATTGTTTGCCCTTTTTCTTTTTCCTTTTTACTTTTTACTTTTGCCTTTCATCTGTCCAATTCTCCACCGATCATGTTAATGGATCCAAAAGTGGGTACAATGTCGGCCACCGAACCTCCCTGAATCAATTTGCTCAAAGCCGCCATAATGGTAAAGCAGGGCGGGCGAACTCTGACTCGATAGGGACGATCTGTTCCATCACTCACAAGATAAAAACCAAGCTCACCGTTGCCCCCTTCCACGGCATGATAAACTTCGCCTTTCGGAGGCCTGATTCCATGGCCGGGCATAACAATTTTGAAATGCTGCATGAGACCTTCGATATTGCCGTAAGTTTCCTCTTTGGGAGGCAAGGTGACTTTTTTGTTGCAGACATTGACGTTTTTAAAAAAGCGCTCGGTGCTCCCTTCAAGCGTGGGATCAAGATCCACTTCAAGCTGGATCAAACCTTCTGTTTTCCCCATTTTGGCCTCATCCACCATCTGAGCCGCCGGGATGACGCGTCCCTCCATATCCACGTTAATCCCACCCTCAGGAATTTCCGCCAGAGCCTGCTCGACAATACGCATGCTTTGTTCCATTTCCTCCACACGCACAAGGTAGCGATCCAAATTGTCGCCGTTTTCTCCGACAGGGATTTCAAAATCAAAACGTTCATAGACTTCATAAGGCTGATATTTCCTCACGTCATAATCCACTCCCGTGGATCTCAGGAAAGGACCCGTGATCCCATAAGCCAAGGCATCCTCCTTTGAAATCACCCCCACACCCTTCATGCGATCCACAAAAATACGGTTTCGGGTAAGAAGCTGGTCCACTTCCTTCAAAACCTTGCGGGTTTCTTTGAAAGCCGTCTTTGTCTTGTCTTTAAAATCAGAGGTGAGATCCGCTTTGAGGCCGCCTATCCTGGCATAAGATACGGTGACGCGGGCACCCGTTACGTCCTCGACCAATTCATAGAGATACTCACGGGCTTTGATCATGTAAAGGAAAACCGTAAAGGCTCCAAGCTCCATCGCTGACGCACCAATACAAGTCAGATGATCCGTCAGGCGGGAAATCTCGCTCATAATGACACGAATATATTTGCAGCGTTCCGTCACTTCGATATCGAAAAGCTTCTCGACCGCTTCCGCATAACCGAAATTGTTGATCAAAGGTGAGACGTAATTCAGCCGGTCGGTATAGGGAATCACTTGCAGATAACCCGCTTGTTCCGACATTTTCTCAAAAGCCCGATGGAGATACCCAATCTCCACATTGGAGTTGACCACCGTCTCACCATCCAGCTCGAGAAGGATACGGATGATTCCGTGCATCGCCGGATGCGAAGGCCCCATGTTGAGGAACATGGTTTCACGTTTCATAGTCATCGTTAGTTCCTTGGACCAATGAGGGGCTGTCGCTTGTTCACTGGATAATCTTTTCTGAGAGGGTGGCCCACAAAGGCTTCATACATGAGAATCCTTTTCAAATTCGGATGGCCTTCGAATCGAATGCCAAACATATCCCAGACTTCCCTTTCAAACCAATCCGCAATCGGCCAGAGTCCTGTAAGGCTCGAGACGATAGGATCATCTTCCGAAACAGGAACTTTGATGCGCAGGCGATGATTTTTAGCCAAAGAATAAAAATGATAGACCACCTCAAAGCGATACGGCTTCTCCAGACCAAGATTATCCACCGCTGTAAGATCCATCAAAACATTGAAATCAAGATCTGCGTCTTCCTTCAGAAATCGCGCGGCTTCAAGGAGTACATCCTTTTTAAAGAGAACCGTATCGTCACCGCGAAAAGAGTGCGTCTCCAAAACAGCGCCCCCAAAACGGGACTGGATTTTATCGAGAATAGTGGACATAAAGGAACCTAGACTTCTTGCCTGGATTGTTGGATCTTATCTTGAAGTTTGATGAGACCGTCCAGAACATTTTCAGGTCTCGGCGGGCATCCGGGAATGTAAACATCCACGGGGACAAGGGTATCGATACCCATCACCGTTGCGTAATTATCGTAGAAACCTCCAGTGCAGGTACAAACGCCGAAGGCCACCACCCACTTGGGTTCTGTCATCTGATCATAAACCCTTTTGAGTACCGGCGCCAATTTATGGCTGATGGTTCCGACCACAAAAAGGACATCCGATTGACGGGGAGAAAACCGCGGGAATCCCGCACCGAAACGATCCACATCATAATGAGAACAGGACGTCGCCATGTATTCCATACCGCAGCAGGCCGTAACGAAAGGATATTGAAAGATGGAGTACTTCCTGGCCCATCCGATCATGTCATTCACCTTGGTAGTGAAAAAACCCATCTGACTATAATCGGGATCCTCCGCCTTCATTGCAGATCCAACGCTCCCTTCTTCCATGCGTAAAGATACCCTACCATCAAAATGAGGATAAAAAGCGCCATCTCAAAAAAACCTAAAAGACCCAACTCCTTATACAAAACTGCCCAGGGAAAAAGAAAAACCAATTCGATATCAAAAAGGATAAAAAGCATGCCCACAATGTAAAAGCGAACCGAGCGTTGTCCTCGAGGTAGGCTGATGGGATCCTCCCCGCACTCAAAAGGTTCCGCTTTGACTGGAGTCCTCTTACGGGGTCCGAGGATAGAGGTGAGGAAAATAAAGAGTCCTGCGATTCCCGCGGACAAAAGAAAAAGAATGGCTATCGCACCGTACTCAATCATTGCGTTCTCGGTGATAAAAATCCGCTCACTGTAACGTTCTGTATTTTATGGAGATAAGACTAAATTCTATATTAATGCAGAGGTTTTGTCTAGCAGTGATAACTCCGTGTAACGGGACAGTTTGAAAATAAATAGTTGAGGCATCGGGGAGTTTTTTAGGTGTTGCGATGCCTCATCCTGAGCGAGCGAAGCGAGTCGAAGGATTACCTTTAAGGAAACCCTTCGACGTCGCCTCATTTCATGAGTCTCCGCTCAGGGTGAGGGGTCAGAAAACACCCCGACCCCTCAAATAGTTTAGGCTGGATTGTCTAGAGGGAAAAGGCTGTCTAGAGTGTCAAGGTACTTTTGGACTGTTACAGATAGGGTACGAAGAGAAATTTGAATTTCGATAACTGGAACCAAGCCATTTTCTCGAAACTGGATTGGTTTTTTTAAATCAAACCGCCAGTATGAGGCCCTACCGTCGACAGAGCCTCTTGCTTCACAAAGGACAAACTCAATAAATTTTCTAAATTTTTCAGCAGGAATCGGTTCTAATTTATGGTGAGACAATTAGGCAGAAAATTTCATCTCTTCGAGGGAGGAGCTAATAAATTCTGTTTGCGGCTCCCAATAGTTGCGATTATCCATTACTATTTTTTTCCAGCCGAGTTCCTCAAGAGCCTTTTCTAAAGTATGATTATCTATAGTTTCACGGAAAAAGATTTTAAGGGCAGAACCGAAATCTTTTTTTGCTTCATCCGCAGAACTTCCATATCCACAAAGGTCTAGAGCATGAGTATAAACAATAACCCTATCTCCCTCTTTCATAAGTTCGATAGGGACTTTTACGGTTATTTCTTCCTTGTTTATTTCTATTCTTCCTTGCATATAGCCCTCAGTGCTATGAATTATAGCTTTTAAATTGCTTTAATACAACACGATATAAAACGGTTTAAAGCTCAGCAAGTTAAGCTGTTTCATAGAGATTGGACGGCATGATAGAGATCGTAATCCTTCTCTACATCCGCCAGAAAGTAGCTGAGTGCGGTAATGAGTTTTGTGCGGTGAGGGATTCGCATATTAGGATAATCCGTAAGGACATGAGAGCAGAATGGCAGATCTTGCCCGCGGCATACTCCCGAGTCATTCTTGACAGCAGCTCGAAGAAGCGTTTCAGACAGTTTTGGAAAATCTTTCTTTTCAAGAAGCTGAAGACTGATCGCACCGGCAAGTTGGGGCTTTGAGTCAGCAATGGCTTTCTCAAGTCCTGATTCCGAAATCTCCCACCCCGAAAGATCCGCTTCTTCAAATTTCACCACTTTGTGGGCGTCCATGCTTTCAACCGCCATCTTGTTTACAAAAAGGGCGGCCATAAAAACAAGATAAATCTTATCCAGGTCGCTCGATATTCTACGGAAACATTCCCATGCCTCATGGGCAAAATGATATCCCTGAATTGGAAAAATCCAGCTCTCGCGGAAAGCGCCCAAGAGAGCCTGGCTGGCAGCCGTAAGTGTCACCTGAAAGAGTTCATCAATCGATAGGCCCTCTTTGAGTTCATACACTAAATTTTCAATGATCAGGCCCGGGAACTGGTAAACAAGAATCCGCTCGAGCCTATTCGCTTCCTCATCGGAAAGAGTCCCACGATTGTTAAGAAACTGCGTGACATCCACACCGAGCCTGCCGAGCTTGGTTTTCAAAAGCTGGAAATATTCCGTGTCGGAAGGCGCTAAAACAAGATGATGAAGCGCGGGGAATAAAATTCTTTCCCGATCCCCATCAGGGACCATTTCTAAAAACTCGAAGCACTTCATAAGATGAACAAACTTGTTTCCCAAATTGGCGATATCTTTGAAAGCCAGAGAAAAAAGGGTGTCTCGGACCGAAAGAAAATCTTTCTTGTCGGCAAGAGACAGCCGTACCATTTCAAACGCTCGGTCAAAGTTGCGGATCTGAACCGCAGCCATCAAACCTTGCGCATCCAACTTTCCCTGTGGGGCGGGTGGAGAAGGTAAATTGAAAGCGGGTGATTTGTCTTCCTGTCCTGCATACCACAAAGCCTGAATCACAGGAAGCCACTGCTCTTTTCCTTCCAAAAACTTCCCAGCTTGAAAAGCGCCGATCAAAGTCATGAAAGCACAGGAAACATGATGGCTGTAGTTATTTTGATAAAGGATTAAAGAAAGCAGAGATAAAGCTTCTTTCACTACTTCCGCAGGAGAAGTTTTGGAGAGATGAATCTCTCGAAGATGTTTCGTGAAGTCATCAAGGCTGCAGCCGTGGAGACAAGCCTTGAGTTTTTTACTCAGCTGAGAATTAGAAATTGTACTGGAAGTATCCATGATGATTTTCGTGTTCAATTCTACCTGTCTATGCAGAAATGTTCAAACGATTATTGCTCGTTACCCAACACAAAAGGGGACCGGCCAGCCCAAATCCCAAGTTTGCACCGGGGCAACGCAGAGAAGTCGGCGGGCAGGCAGGAAGTATTACCTGCCCCCTTTCTCTACCCAATATTTCGGGAAAAGGCACGCTATGGTATAGTATCATGAATGAAACGATATCGATCCATTGCTCACGCAGCCGATCTGGGCATTGAAGTGTATGGGAAAACCTTGCCTGAACTTTTCCAGAATGCCGCCTTCGCCTTTTTTGATATCCTATTGTACAAAGGAAAAGTGAGTGCCAAGCTTGGAGAAAAAATTTCCGTTTCGGCCGACGACACCGAACAGCTGCTGGTAGTTTGGCTTTCTGAATTTCTGTACCTCTTTGATACCAAAAGATTCCTCGTCAGCCGGATCGAAATCAAAAAATTTCAAGATAATTGCCTCGAAGCCTGGGCGGAAGGCGAAATCTTCAACGCTCAAAAACATTCGATCAAGACTGAAGTCAAAGCTGTAACGTACCACGGCCTGAAAATCGAAAAGAAAGGTTCGGTTTACTCAACCGTCATCATTTTTGATATCTAAATCAGCGTACAGCGTAGAGCACACAGAAACTAAAATCTGATGCAAGATGCTTGAAACAAATTCAAAATCTAGATGACCAAAGTACAAAAAATCTTTTCGGCTATTCGAATTTCTAGACAGCTCTATCTCACGAGCTACGTGTTATAAGCTTTTTCTGAACGCTGTCCGCTGTACGCTAATTTACTATGAATCAGATTTCTATTGAGAAACTCACCGACTACAAATGGCGTATCCCTAAACAGGGGAAAATGCGTGTGGATGGTATTGTCTACGCCAGCGAGAAACTTCTCAAAGATATGGAAGGCGATCAATCTTTGCAGCAAGTGGCCAATGTGGCTCATCTGCCCGGTATTGTGAAACACTCCATCGCCATGCCCGATATTCACTGGGGATATGGCTTTCCTATCGGCGGCGTGGCTGCGTTCCGGCTGGAGGACGGCGTGATCTCTCCGGGGGGAGTTGGCTACGATATCAATTGCGGGGTAAGACTTCTGCGTTCCGATATTCCTAAAGAACAAGCTAAGGAAAAATCTAAAGAGCTCGTCACCGCCCTTTTTCAGAATATTCCCACCGGTGTGGGTTCGCATCGGAAGGATCTTAAACTCAGCAAAAATCAGATGAAAGAAATGGCCCTCGAGGGTGCTTCCTGGGCTTTGCATCAAGGATTCGGCTACAGCGAAGACATTGATCATATTGAAGAAAAGGGAGTGCTGCCTGAGGCAAATCCTGAAACCGTGAGCGAAAGGGCCTATGAGAGAGGCCGCAATCAGCTTGGAACCATTGGTTCAGGCAATCATTTTGTCGAGGTGGGTTTTGTGGAAGAAATCTTTGATCCGGTCAGTGCCGACCGACTGGGACTTCTCAAGGATCACGTGACGGTGATTATCCATACCGGATCGCGCGGATTCGGTTATCAGATCTGCGACGATTATCTGAAAGTGATGGACAGGGCGACAAGAAAATACGGGATCGAACTTCCTGACAGGCAACTGGCCTGCGCACCCCTTCACTCCCCGGAAGGAAAAGAGTATTTAGGCGCAATGGCCTGCGGAGCTAATTTCGCATTCAACAACCGCCAGATCATCACCCACTGGGTGCGTGAGACCTTCGAGCAGGTTTTCAAAATGGGGCCCAAAAGACACGGCCTCCAAACCATTTATGATGTATGCCACAACATCGCGAAAATCGAGAAACACAATGTGGACGGAAAAGAGATGAAACTCTGCATTCATAGAAAAGGAGCCACGCGTGCTTTTCCTCCCGGCCACGAATCCGTTCCTGAAGTCTACCGCGATTTGGGACAACCTATTCTTGTCCCCGGCGACATGGGAAGGTATTCTTATGTGCTCCTCGGCACTCAAAATGCCTATCAGGAAACTTTCGGTACTTCTTGTCACGGGGCCGGCCGTGCCATGAGCCGCCATCGGGCAAAGAAAATAGCGCGCGGAAGATCCATCGTCCAGGAATTAGAGTCTCAAGGCATTCACGTTATGGCTGACGGCTACGCCACCATCGCAGAGGAAATGCCTGAAGCCTACAAGGATGTAGCTGAGGTGGTCGAGGTCGTGCATCAGGCAGGCATTGGGAAAAAGGTTGCCAAACTCAAACCGTTTTGTGTTATCAAAGGATGATCAACTTGTTATTCTGATCCCGCCAAGGGCGGGAGAAGAATCTCTGAACGCAGATCCTTCGCTGCGTTCAGGATGACACTCGAATTTGTTGAAATAAGAACGTTGAATCTTTGAATCTTTTTCCATATACTGTTTGCAACCCCATTTATTAATCAAAACAAGGAGGCATTTATGGCGCTGACAGATCTTTATACGAACATTCAACTACTCATACGCTGGTTGCATGTGATCGCCGGTATCACATGGATTGGCCACCTATACTTTTTCAACTTCGTCAATGTCCCCCTGCAGGGAGTCTTGGATGACGCCGCCAAAAAAGCGGTCAATCCGAAACTCATGCCCCGGGCCCTGTGGTGGTTCCGTTGGGGAGCAATGATCACTTTTCTTGCCGGACTGCTTTTGTTCGTCCTGACTTATATGTACACTCCCGGAGCGGGTTTTGGCCCCAGTAATTTGTTCAAAAATCCGGAGGGAGGAATCACCTCAAGAGCGGTTTGGATTCTGATAGGAATGCTTTTGGGATTCATCATGTGGTTCAATGTCTGGATGATTATCTGGCCGGCTCAAAGAAGGATGCTCAGCGGGCAGGTGCCTGCGGATCGGCTTCCGGCAGTCCGCAAGAGAGCTTATCTCGCCTCAAGAACTAACACTTTCCTGTCAGGTCCCATGTTATTTGGGATGCTCGCGCCAGCTCACTACGGTGCGATCAATCCCTTGACGGCAATCGTGGCAATTGGCTTGGGTTTGCTTCCAATTTGGTGGGCGATTAAAACTTCTCCGAAAGTAGGGGCGTCCGTTTAATCGTTAATCGGGGACCGTAATCGGGGACGGTCCCGGGAGGGACAGGCCTAGCCAGTTCGTAGTAAATCTTGATCAGGGAAGTCAAATAGATTAGAATACGTTAACAAACAGACGGGTTGTGGCGGACACGTAAAGATTCGAAAGTCGATTTGCCCTTCTGAATCTAAAATTCAGGAGGGTTTTTTTATGTCTAGAAAACCAAGAGATATCCATGAAGGAGAATATTACCACGTGTTGACCCGAGGTAATAATCGGCAGTGGTTGTTTAGAAAGGAAGAAGATTTTGCGTTTTACCTAAGGACTTTGCAGCGATACAGTCAGAAATTCAACGTTTCGGTATTTCATTATTGCTTGATGACGAACCATATCCATCTTTTGATGAAAAGTGAGATTTTGGATGAAGGTATCACACGACTGATGCATGGCCTCCAAACCGTATATGCTGCCTATTACAAGAGAAAACAAGGAACAACGGGGCACGTGTTCGAGAATCGGTTTAAGCACTTCCATATTGAAGATGACGCCTATCTGCTTGAATGCGGCCGCTACATTGAAAGAAATCCAGTAAGGGCCGGCATAGTTCAAAGGGCCGAGGATTATGCTTGGTCGAGCTTCCGTTATTATGCCGAAAGCGTTCCTGATACGATTGTAACACCAGATCCTTTATACACGGAGTTAGGCCGGACAGAAAGGGAAAGGCAAGATGAATATCGCAAATATGTTGAGACGCCTAGACCTTATGAGAAAATCCTCGACAAGTATTTTGACGAGCGGGTATTGATTTAACTCGGGCCTGTCCCTCCCGGGACCGTCCCCGTTTAAACGTTTACCCGTTTAAAGGCTTTTGATTCACTTCCCGTTGGTGGCGATAATGTCATCACCGACGGAACCCTGGATGGCACCCGTATCAGAAATACCTGTGATGTTCGTCGTACCATCCCTACCCACAGAAAGAAAAACATAATATTTCTTGCCCGTCCCACTGACGGCGCTGAAGTAACCATAGCGACTGGGGGGCTGCGCAGGAGAAAAAGGATCAATAAAAGTGGCGTAATCACTAATGACCTGAGGTTTGGATCCTTCCAGAAGGGCACCTACCGTGGCTGCATTGGGAGGAATGGAATTATTTGCGGCCACATAAGATTCAATCGCCGACCGAAGAATTCTGAAATCCGCCAGGGAACGCGCTTCCTTGGCTTGATCGCCCGGATTCAATTTGGGAAGAAGAATGCCAGCTACAATAAGAATAATGGCTACCACCACCAAAATTTCCAACAAGGTGAAACCTTTTTTTTGATCGAACATCCTCATTGCACCCCTCCTTGGATCTGTGTCAGACTAGCCTTTGAACTCCAATTAGACAATGTTGCCTCATGGCTTCCCTGAAAGACTTAGAGTACCTAACAAAAGTGTCATTCTGAGGCTGAAGCCGCCACTAAAGCCCAAGCGGCCCGTCGAAGTTCGCGTGGCTTGGGGCCGAAGAATCTCGAAACGAGATCCTTCGTTTCACTCAGGATGACAGTGTTTTGTCCCTCTTAACACACGAACCCGTGATAGCAAATCCCGTCCTGTTTCAAGTATCTCTACTGCCTTTGAAAATCTAATGGGACTTTCCCTTCGACTGACCAAAGCCTTCAGGAAAAATATTCCTTGCCGTAATACGGTGTAGTATTATATTCCTATGACTTCTAAAATAACACCACAAATCTTTGATATCACGGTCCGCAATATTCAAGACCTCGGAAATGAGACCCGACATTTCGAACTGCACTATCAGGACGGCAAATCGATGGACTTTTTGCCGGGCCAGTTCGTCAGCATTCTCTATCCTGATGAAGGCAAGATCATCCGGAGGGCTTATTCCATTGCCTCCCCGCCACGAATCAAAGACCACATGGATCTATGTCTGAAACTGGTTCACACAGGAAAGGTCACTCCCTGGTTTTGGACTTTTAAAGGAGGGGAGCATTTTCAGATTCATGGTCCCCTCGGCAAATTCATTCTGCCGGATCAGATTGATTTTGACCTTGTCTTTGTCGCCACAGGAACGGGCATTGCCCCCTTCCGGAGTATGCTACAAACTCTTCTGGCAGAGAATTTTCAAAGGAAAATCTGGCTGGTTTTCGGGGTGCGGTACGACAACATGATTCCTTATCACAGTGAATGGCTTGAACTCGCCAAAAATCATCCCCATTTCACCTACATCCCAACCATCAGCCGACCCGGTTCTAACTGGAAAGGAGAAACGGGATACGTCCAGACCAAAATCGAAAAGTTATTCTCCAATCCGGAAGGCAAAAGGGTTTATATCTGCGGCCTCAATCAAATGATTCAGGCGGTTCAAGAAGCTTGCTTTAAGGTAGGCTTTCAAAAAGACAAAGTTTTCTACGAAAGGTACGATTGATTAAGAGTACCTAACAAAACCTAGGTTGAAGCGAAAACGCTTAGTCCGAAGGGATTCAAGGCGCGACTGGCAAAAAGCGCGGAAGCGTACTCGAAGCAGTACGCTGAGCACTTTTTGACAGACGCAACGCAGAAACCCAAAGGAATAAGCGTTTGCAGCCAACTTAGGCTTTTGTTAGGTGCTCTAACGGTTGAGCAGCCAGAAAATCCCTGCCGAAATCAACGCGGCGGTCGGCAAAGTCAAACCCCACGCGGAGACAACACCACTGATCACCTTCCAGTCAGCCTTCCTGTTGACGAGTCCGATTCCAAAGAGCGAGCCGCAGGAAACATGGGTGGTGGAAACAGGCACTCCAAGGCGGGAAGCAAAAATTACCAGAAAGGCCGTGACCAGATTCGCCGTGAGCCCTTGTCCATGATTCATGCCCGTGATCTTACGCGACATCGTTTCGGCAACTTTTCTCGCGTTCACAAGTCCGCCGGCAGCCATCACAAGTGTCACGAGAAAGCCATTCCAGCCCAGCCCCAGACTTCCGGTGGCGAGCAAAATCGCCACGATTTTTGGGGTGTCATTGAGACCACGGGCAAAACTCACCGCACCCGCGCTTAGAAAATGGAAAAAGTCCAAAATTTTCTGTATTCGAACGCCTAAGAATCTCCCTTCATAAAGCTCGATCGCCTTGGCTTCGCAGGCTTGTTTTTCATCGATGATAATGTCCAATGAAGAGAGCGCGGCTGCGGACAAAACCCCACCTTTTTCGATTACCAAGTTTCCGACCGGAATGATTTTCTCGCCAATGCAAACGCAAGTATTTTTGGTCACACCCATTCCCTTCCGCACCAAACGAAATAATGGATAAATCAGAACAGACATCCCCATGCTGACAAAAGGACTGACGAGAAGAGGGATGAAGAAATTCTTGCCGAGAGCGGAAAACCCTAACCCCTTTCCGACAGCGACCAGACCGCTTCCGATCAGCGCTCCGGTTAAACTATGCGTGGTCGAAATGGGAATGCCGGTTTTGGCAGCTATAAAAACCGTCCATCCGGCTCCCAAAATAACGGCGGTGAGAAACGCTGGATTCGTCAGGAAGGAATCCGGAACCAAACCTTTGCCGCTGAAGGTTTTAATAAGCTTGGTCGCCATAAAATAGGCGGTGATGGATCCGGCGAAAGTGGAACCCGTCGCAAGCCACAACGCTTTGCGGTAACTGGTGGTCCCGCTTCCGAAGAGCGTGGCGACTCCTTTGAAATTGTCATTGGCGCCGTTGGCATAGGCAATGAAAAGCGTGGAAAGAAAAATAATGAAGGGCCAAAACATAAGTTGCGGGACCTGTTATTTAAGTTTACTTCCTAACGTTTTTTTCCTCAATGTGATGCTTGATCGTCTTGCCCTTGACCATGTACACCACATCCTCGCCGATATTGGTGGCATGATCCGCAATTCTCTCCAGATGTCTTCCTACAAGAATAAGATCCACCGACCTGGTGATGGTCTTCGGGTCCTGAATCATATAGGTAAGAAGTTCCCGGAAAATCTGATGATTCAATTGGTCCACAGCATCGTCACGGCGGCAGACATCGCGGGCCAGTTCCGGATCACGGTTCACGAAAGCATCCAGACTATCCTTGACCATCTTTTGAGCCAGCTGGGCCATGCGGGGAATGTCAATCAATGGTTTCAGAAGAGGTTCTTCAATCAGATCCAAAGTCCGCTCGGCAATATTGACGGAAAGGTCTCCGATCCGTTCCAGATCACTATTGATTTTCATGGCCGAGGCGATGAATCGAAGGTCGGTCGCAATCGGCTGCCTCAAAGCCAGAAGTTTGAGGCAAAGTTCATCCACTTCAATTTCCAGAAAATTAATCACTTCATCCGCAGCAATGACTTCCTCGGCAAGTTTCGCATCCCGTTCGACCAGAGCCTTCACGGACCTCGCGATGGATTCCTCAGCCAACGAAGCCATCTGAAGAAGTTTGGCTTTAAGTTCCTTCAATTCCTCGTCGAAATGTCTTTCCATAGAATGACTCCTCCTTAAGTAATAGGGTAAAGGGTCAAAGGGCAAGGGTCAAGAAGAGAAAACATAGAATATATTGGGAACGAATTTGATTTGCCTTCCCCCTTGACCCTGGACCCATGCCCCTTGCCCCCCACCATTATCCAAATCTTCCTGTAATATAATCCTCTGTCCTTTCGTTGCTGGGCTTGGTGAAAATATCAGCCGTTTCACCATACTCAACCAATTCTCCCAAAAGCATGAAACCCGTCCGATCCGAAACGCGGGCCGCCTGCTGCATATTGTGAGTGACAATCACAATCGTATAATCTTTCTTAAGCTCGTAAATCAGTTCCTCCACTTTTGAAGTCGATACCGGATCCAGTGTCGAGCAAGGCTCGTCCATCAAAACAATATCGGGTGTGACCGCAATCAAACGCGCGATGCAAAGTCTCTGCTGCTGTTCAAGGGTAAGATTCAGAGCATATCGTCGCAGGCGGTCTTTCAAATCATCCCAAAGATGAACCCTAGACAAAGCCTCCTTAACAATGCCGTGAAGCCTATCACGTTTTTTGATACCGTGCAGTCTGGGTCCATAAGCAATGTTATCAAAGATGGATAAAGGAAAAGGATTGGGCCTTTGAAAAACCATGCCGACTTTCTTGCGAAGATTGATAAGATCTTGCTCGCCTTGATAAATATTAACACTGTCGATCCATACCTTCCCTGTTACTTTCACCCCCTCAATCAAATCATTCATCCGATTGAGCACCCTCAAAAGGGTCGATTTCCCACAGCCGGACGGACCAATCAAAGCTGTCACCATACGTTCATGAATTTTCAGGTTGACATTTTTGAGGGCCTGGAAATCTCCGTAATAAAGATTCAAATCTTGGATTTCAATTTTGCTCATATTTTTAAGGGTCAAGTACTTAAGTGGCCAGTCAAAAAAGGGTCAACATTTCATATTTAATGCAAAGATCAAATCTCAAAAATCAAAATGACGTACCAAAACGCAAAATGAGGGATTTCGGTACAAAAATATCCTGTGAGGTCAGATGTTCTTTAGTCACCCGCCGTCCGTATGCTGGAATATTTCTAAAATTTGCAACTTTGATTTGTCATTTTGATCTTTGCCTTTTGATATTTGCAATTAGATGGGTCATTGAGTTGAAATACCTAGAAACTTAGTTGCGACTACTTAGGGTCCAGGGTCAGGGTTTAAAAGATCCTCTTCCCTCACAACTTGCTTCTTAAGCCTAACTATCCAAACCGTCCCGTGACATAGTCGTCGGTTCTTTTGTCTCTTGGAGCCGTGAAAATCCTGTCGGCGCGATCAATCTCCACCAGTTCTCCCATTAGGAAAAAAGCTACGCGGTCACCCACACGAGCGGCCTGCTTTACATTATTCGTCACCAGAATCTGGGTGTAACGGTTCTTGAGTTCAAACATGGCTTGCTCAACCTTGGCTGTGGAAATGGGATCCAGCCCCGAGCAGGGCTCGTCATAAAGAATCACCTCAGGCTCCACCGCAAGACTTCTTGCAATACAAAGTCTTTGCTGCTGTCCTCCCGATAATTTCATGCCCGAACTCATCAACCGGTCTTTCACTTCCTCCCACAGGAAAGCGGCTTTGAGACTTTTCTCCACGATCTCCGCCAGTTTTTTCTGATCTTTAATCCCGTGCCGTCTGGGACCATAGGCTACATTATCAAAAACACTCATCGGCAGCGGGGTGGGCAGCGCAAAGACCATCCCGACACGTTTTCTCACTTCTTCACCTTCCATCTCTTGGAAAATATCTTTTCCATCAAGTTTAATCGAACCTGTAGTATGAATTTCGGGGGAGAGATCATTTAAGCGATTAAGCGCTCGTAAAAAAGAAGTCTTTCCGCTGTTGGCCGGTCCGATGGCTCCTAAAATTTCATGCTGTATTACCGAAAGACTGACCTCTCTCAGAGCGTGAATGGATCCAAAATGAACGTTCAGATTTTCAACATCAATCTTGACAGGCATGGGACTCACCATTGTTTTTTGCTTCGGAAGCGGGCTCGGATGACAATCGCAATCACATTCATGAGAAAAACCAGACTGACGAGAACCAACGCGGTTCCGTATTGGATCTTAGGATCAACGTGGGGCACTTGGGTTGACAGAACATAGAGATGATACGGGAGGGCCATGCATTGATCGAAAACCGATTTGGGAAGTTTGGGAAGATAAAACGCGGCAACGGTGAAAAGAATGGGGGCGGTCTCACCTGCCGCGCGACTGACGCCGAGAATCGTTCCTGTCAAAATACCCGCAAGGGCATTGGGTAAAACCACACATCGTATCGTCTGCCATTGGCTCACGCCCAGAGCCAGACTGACTTCGCGAAATGATTTGGGAACACTCGAAAGAGCTTCCTTCGAAGCGGTGATAATCACGGGAAGAATCATAATAGCAAGCGTCAGCGAGCCGGCCAAAATCGAGGCCCCGAGCCTCATAAAAATCACAAAAAGCCCGAGACCGAAAAGCCCGTACACAACGGAAGGCACTCCCGCCAAATTCACAATCGCAACTTCTATCATACGCGTGAGCCAGCTTTCTTTCGCGTATTCCACCAAATAGATGGCGGAAAAAAGCCCCAGTGGGAGGGCAATGATCACCGTTCCGAGCACCAGGTAAATCGTCCCCAGAATGGCAGGGAAAATTCCCCCCGCTCTCATTCCCATACGCGGCATCGAAGTCAGAAACTCAAAATTGATGGCGCGCATACCCTTCTCCATCAAAACAAAAAGAATCAAAAACACAGGAATCAATACCACGCAGGTCGAAACGCCGAGAATAAAAAAGGCTGCTTTTTGTTTGGCCTGAGGCGAAATCTTCATTTTTACTTTCTTTCCCTGTGGAGGAAAATGTCGGCCGTCATATTAATAATGAAGGTAATCAGAAAAAGAACCAAGCCAATCGCAAAAAGCGCAAAATAATGCGGACTCCCCTGCACGGCCTCCCCCATCTCCGCCGCAATCGTTGCGGTCATCGTTCTTACCGGCTCAAGCATGGTTTTAGGAATGACCGCCGCATTTCCCGTAATCATCATCACCGCCATTGTCTCGCCGATGACACGGCCGATTCCGAGCATGATGGCAGCCACAATCCCTGAGGAAGCCGCTGGAACGACCACCCTGTAAATGGTCTGCCAGCGGGTGGCCCCCAAAGCCAGCGAACCTTCCCGATAAGTTTTCGGGACCGCTGTGATCGCATCCTCCATAATGCTCACAATAGTGGGAATCGCCATGAAGGCCAGTGTGATAGAACCGGAAAGAGCCGTCAATCCCGTGGGCAGTTGAAAAATATGTTTCACGAAAGGTGCAAGGGTCACCATCCCGATAAAACCGATGACAATACTCGGCACAGCAGCCAAGAGCTCCACTCCCGCTTTCAATATTTCTCTGAGCCAGGGCGGTGCAATCTCTCCGATAAATAAAGCGCAGGCCATCCCCAGAGGAACGGAAAGGATCGCCGCACCCAGTGTCACGACGACAGATCCCAAAAGAAGAGGAAGAATGCCAAATTTAGGCGGCTCAGAAATCGGATACCACAGGGTTCCTGCAATGAAATCCCACAGGTGAAATGTTTTGAAAAGCGCTGACCCTTCTTTGGCCAGAAAAACGAAAATAAGAATCACAAAGACAATACATGCGATTCCATTCAGCAGAATGAACTTCTCGATCAGAAACTCAAAGGGCTTTCGGCCGGTGCGATTCATGTTTTCTTACGCAAAGGAACAAAATCCATTTGAAGCACGATTCCCTGGCCTCGATCGCTCAACACGAAATCGAGAAACGTTTTCACCAATTCATTAGGCTGATTTGGAACATACATCAGCAAAGGACGAGCAATGGGATAAGTCTTATCAAGAGCTGTTTCCACAGACGGCAGGACGAAAGGCCCTTCGGAAGTTTTTGCCACTGCAATCCTTTTCTGGCGCTCCGTCACATACCCCATCCCCACATAACCGATAGCTCGGCTGTTCCCAGCCACTTCTTCAACAATGGACTGAGAAGACGGGAGCATAAGAGCCCTTGGGTTGAATTCTTCCGGCCCTTTCTCATTCCCCTTACGCAAAACATGCTCCAAAAAGTAAACATGCGTGCCGGAATTCCTCTCACGCGAAAGGATAAGAATGGGCTCATCCTTGCCTCCCACATCTTTCCAACTGGTGATTTTCCCCGTGAATATGTCAGAAAGCTGATCGATGGTAAGCTGTTGAACCGGATTGGAAGGATGGGCGATCACTTCCAAAGCATCAATCGCTACTTCTATTTCTTTGACCTCATGACCTTTCGATTTCGCCAATTCAATCTCCTGCGGTTTCATCTTTCTCGAGGCCTGGGCAATATCGCAAGTACCATTGATGATGGCGGCAATGCCTGTCCCTGAACCGCCTCCTGTCACGGCAATGCTTATTGAAGGATTCTTAGCCATGAACTCCTCCACCCAGGCCTGCCCAAGATTCACCATGGTATCGGAACCCTTGATCTGAAGCGAGCCGGTTAATTCCTCTGCCCATACTGGTAAAATCGAAAGCGCAAGAAAAAATATAGTGACGATTCCGCATAAAAAAAGCCCTTTTGTTTTCTTCATATTCATCTCCCCGGTTGGTTTAGTGTGCTGTCCGGTAAATTCGGATGAGAATTCGAGATTGCTTCGGTCGCTACGCGCCCTCGCAACGACGTCATTGCGAGAAGGCCAGCGGCCGGCGAAGCAATCCCAAAAACATCACTCGAACTTAACGAACAACGTATTAGAACTTCCATTCAAGATCAATCTGATATCTTCCCGTTTCATCCTCACTGCCGATCACCCGCTCCGTAAAGGAAGCTTTGAATCTGAGTTTCAAAAAATCGGTCAGCATGTAGTAAGCTTCCAGATTACTGCCTCTCTCATTGGCATGCCCTTCTCCAAAATCACTTTCCGAAATCGCACCGAGAATGGAGTTCGGCTCGATGTAAGCGTAATAATAATTGAACTGCCAGTCGCCCTTCTTCTTGGAAGACCCGAGGCTCAATCCTGCTTGATAGGCGCCGTTCTGATTGTCAGGATCGGCAGCCTGATCATGGAGATTGATATCGTACTCTCCAAAAACTTTTGCCAGGAGAGACCCCATCTTGAATTTGAGATCTTGATAAACATTGAGAACCTTGAAATCGCCTGCGGCAAGGTTGGTGGTCCCGAGCGTCGTATTGCCGCCAGCGAGGGAAACGCCGCTGACCACAAAGTTGGAGTCCTTGCCCACATCTCTAAAATCGTAGAAGGCAAGCGCACTCGTCCAAGTCAAAGGAGTCTTGACAGGATCGGAGCTCAATTCCGCCCGGTACCCAGTCTGATAAGCATAAAGCTCTGCATCCGACGGGGCAGTCGTGTTCTCATTGAAAATGAACTGGCCCAAAATAGCAAATGGTTTGAGTCGGTCGTTTAAAAAACTCATCTCGGAACGTTCGTAAATACCTTCGGGATTCACATCCGGATCCCAAAACATAATGCCCGTAGTTTCAAGATAAGGATTCGCCACTTTTCCTCCTCCGATTTCAAAACTCTTTACGTGAGGCACATTCTCGGTCATGAAATGAGGCCGGTAGAGGACATAAGCGCGGTCAATGAAGATGTTCTTGGGTGTAAAATCACCGGTAAAAGTTTGATTAGGAGTGCTGGGGTCTGTGGACGTGCCTGTAGCCAGCCTGAAACCAACGGTGAACTCATCATTCAACTGTTTTTCAAGACCGTACCGCAACCGGAAACGGAATCGGTTTCGGTCTCTCAAAATGTGTTTGTCGATCGCTTCATAGCGGAGGCGAAGATCTCCTCCCATCTTGAGACCATCGCTCCAGGATGGCAGGGCTGCTTTGGCAGATGGAAGATAAGTAGTTTTGGATTGAGGTTCCACTTTGAGTCTCAGGTCTCCGATTTCCTTTCCCTGAGAGGCAATCATTTTCTGCTGCTGCATGACCAGATTTTTTAACTCTGTCATTTCATTCCGCAGAGCCTGAACGTCGTTCGAGCCTTGAGGCGACTGGACATCCGCAAAGACTGAGCCAACAAAAGTCAAAAATAAACCGGCAAGAAAAAGAATTGAAACGTTGTTTTTTTTCATCGCATTTCTCCTTGGAGTAGACCTTCCGGTTTTCACCTTCAATGAGGACAATGATTATGAACTTTCACTAAGCGATCAAAAGTTTCCGTGCATTTGGCTGAAACACTTAGAACTCAGAGGAAAAGATACTGGAGAGACGTTAAGAAAGGTTAAAGGGAAAGTTAAGATTCTGTTAAGAAGTAAGCGGTGCGGCAGAATCCTTGGGCAAGGTAAGGGCAAACGTGGTTCCTTTTCCCAATTGACTTTGAACGGAAATTTGACCGCCATGGGCTTGGACGATGTGTTTGACAATGGAAAGACCGAGTCCTGTTCCTCCCTCATGGCGTGAGCGGGACTTGTCAACCCGATAAAATCTTTCAAAGATTCGCGGCAGATGATCCGCCGAAATTCCGATACCCGTATCGGAAACCAATAGTTGAACCCTGCCCCCTTCCTCTTTTGCTTCCACTGTGATTTTTCCGCCGGCCGGGGTAAATTTGATCGCGTTATGGACCAGATTGCCGAGCGCACGCTCTAGTTTTTCTTCATCCCCAATGACCGCCGAAAGTGATTTGGGAAAGAGAACTTCCAGGGTCTGATTTTTGGAGCGCAACTCATTCTCATAGAGAAGTCGAGCCTTTTCCACCAGTTTTCTCAAATCGAGAGGCTTGAACTGTAAAGAAGCATCTTTGCTTTCCAATCTGGCAAGGTCAAGAAGCTCGCTGATAAGCTGTTCAAGCTTCACCGTATGCTCTTCAATAATAGTAAGAAAATGACGCGCGGTTTTCTGATCTTCCAAAGCACCTTCAAGAAGGGTCTCCACAAATCCTTTGATCGAGGTTAAGGGAGTTTTCAATTCATGCGACACATTGGCGACAAATTCGGTACGAAGCTGCTCCAGTTTTTTGATCGAAGTAATATCATGAAGCACGCAGACCACGCCCCGGCTATTTCCTTCCTCGGTTCTGATCGGTGAGACCTGGGCGTGTAAGATTTTCTCTTCAGGCATAAAAATAGAAATCTCAGTATCTGCAGAGCTTCCCTGCTGCAAAGCCTTCTTAAGCAAATCCAAAAGCTCCCGATGCCTTAAGACTTCCCAAAAAGGCCGGCCGCTCATCTCCCGGGCACTCCAGTCAAACATCTTGGCACAAGCCGAATTGGCTAAAATGACTTTTTCCTGTTCATTAATGACCAGAACCCCTTCCACCATGCTGGTGAGAACGGCCACCATTTCTTCTCTTTCCTGCCCCAAGGTTTGAATTTTTTTGATCAACTCGCCATTCATTTGATCAAGCTTCACTCTCATACGTTCGACGGGAGTCAAAATACCATGCCTGACTATCCAGGCCAGCAGCAGTGAAAGGAGACAGGAAAAAAGGAAAATAGCGAAAGTCAAGGCAGCGGGTGACGGCGAAAGATGGGTTTGAAGAAAACTCAAGGAAAGAAGAAAAACCAATAAGAAAGGAATGCTGGTAAAAAAGATCTTCCAGAAAATTTTCCGCAAGACGCCTCCTAATCGACAGGCTGGAAACGGTACCCGAATCCGCGGACGGTTTCTATAGAGTCGGCATACTTTCCCATCTTCTTTCTGAGACTCACAATATGGACATCCACGGTACGATCCACTACCACGGTATCGTCGGACCACGCATGACTCAAAAGTTCATCCCGGGAAAAAACCCGGCCTGGGCGCTGGAGAAAACAGTCCAGCAAATTGAATTCGATAGCGGTGAGACTGAGAACCTTTGAATTCAGGAGCGCTTCTCTTCTTTCATGATCAAGAGAAAAGGGACCCACAAACAATTTATCTTGCTGCCGCCCTCCAGATTTTTCGGAGCGCCTCAGAAGCGCCTTGGCGCGGGCCACCAGCACCTTGGGACTGAAGGGCTTGGCCAGATAATCATCCGCGCCCAGCTCAAGACCCACCACAATGTCTGTCTCCTCTCCTTTGGCCGTGAGCATCATAACAGGAATCGTACGGGTATCTTTTTCCCGTTTGAGATCGCGGCACACATCCAGACCGTCTCTCCCCGGAAGCATCAGATCCAAAATCACAAGGTCAGGTCTTTCTTTGCGTGCCTTTTCAAGGACCCCTTCTCCACTCTCGGAAGCAAAAACCCTGAATCCTTCTTTCTCAAAGTTATATCGCACGAGAGTCTGAATATCAGGGTCATCATCAACGATCAGGATCTTCTTCTGCAAGGAAAGTTTTATCCTTTGGATGGTAATCCTGTGGCCAGCTCCTGAACAATTTCAAGATCAGCGGGAGGAAAAGTAAAACCGTCAAGTTCATGAGGCCAAACCCAGCGATAGGCCTGGCAACCACGGGACTTTATCTCTCCATCCGTGAGACGGCAGAGATAAAAGCTAAGTTCAACCGTTCGGTCAGGGTAAGCGTGCCGAACCGTCTTCCATAATGTCTCAATTTCAATATGACAGGCAAGCTCCTCAGTAATTTCTCTTCTAAGGCAGGCTTCAAGAGTTTCTCCCGCTTCTTTTTTCCCGCCCGGAAACTCCCACAAGCCACCTAAATGATCATCCTCTTTGCGTTGGGTGATCAAATATCTGCCATCTTTCTCTATAATTGCCGCCGCAACTTGAATCATAAAATAGGGTCAAGTCCCAAGGGTCAGGTTGTTAGCCAAGATCAGAAAGGATTTTTGATAACTCTTCCCTCTTACAGGTAAAGATCGGTGTGTCTCTTAAGGTAAAAAGACTTGATTCGGTTTCCCGTAATTCCATCACCAAATCAAGAAAATCTTGAGGGGCGTCCGTTTCAAACCCGAGTACAAATTCCTGGTCATCCAACCCAAAAGAATAAGTGGTGTTGATCTTGACGGACGGATACTTGTGTCCGACGGTAATATGATGATCCATGATTTGCTGGCGTTTTTCTTTGGGAAGGCGATACCACTCTCGGGTTTTGACGAACGGATAGACGAACAGATATTTGGACTCGCCGGGAATAATCCGCGCCCTGGAACTTTCCTGGCCCTCATGTTTATGCCTGTCAATGTACATGGAGCGCTTAGTCATGGCGAGATAAGAGTAAGGAACGCGAATATACTTTCCAAGATCCGTCTTTAAAAGTTGGGAACTCATCTCTGAAAAATCCTCCAGCCGCTCCGAAATCCGCCAGAGCATAAATTCGGTATCAGACCGAAAACCAATCAAAGAATAACCGATCACAATGATCTTGGACTGATAACGTTCCACCACATCTTGAAATTCCTTCCGGCCTTTTTCCTTCTGAGACTCGGAAAGCCTCCTCCATTCAGGCAGGATTTGAAAGAAACGGAAATTCACGTATTGCCGAACGATAGCTTCCTGTTGGGGTTGGGCAATCTGTTCTCTTTCTCTAACAATAGGGGCCGTCATTCATTTCTCCTGTTTGGAAATTTTCGTACCATCAGACTTTGAGAATTCGAAGAATTAGGTTTATTTTCCATCTTAAGCCAGGTATTATACCAGAAAATATGTCGTCTATGAAGCGTGTGGTTGTTACAGGGATTGGGGTGGTCAGCCCCAACGGAATCGGACGTGATGAATTCAAGGAGTCTATTCTCCAGGGCCGAAGCGGAATCCAACGTATTTCGGCCTTCGACCCTTCCACTTTGGATTGTCAGATCGCCGCAGAAATCCAGCTGAATGGTCAATCCTTTTCCAAAAAGGAAGGCCGTAATCTTCCCCGAGTGGCTCAATTTTCCATCCTCGCATCTTCTGAGGCCTTTGAAGATGCCCGCCTCGATCCTGCTTCCCTCAGCGAACAGGAGAGAAATCGATTCGGGGTTCTCTTTGGAACGGGGGGAGGCAGCGTGGAATTCATGGAGAAGCATTATGAAATGTATTACGGAGATAAAGAACTGTTACCGAGCCTCTATGTGATTTCAGCCTCCACACCGGGCGGTCTATCAAGCGAACTTTCCATACGATTCGGACTTCGTGCCAAAAGCCACGTCATCACCACCGGATGCACGAGTTCTGCTGACGCGATCGGTTATGCCTTTCACGAAATTCAGGCCGGAAGGCTGGATTGTGTCCTGACCGGTGGAGGGGACGCGCCGATTGCTGAAGGCATCATGCAGGGTTTCTGCCTGATGAAAGTTTTGTCCACCCACTGGAACAGTGAGCCTGCAAAAGCCTCGAGGCCTTTCAGCAAAGACCGGGATGGTTTTGTCCTGGGAGAAGGTGCTTGGATGTTTATACTGGAAGAAAAAGAACACGCTGAGAGGCGAGGGGTGAAACCTTATGCTGAAGTCCTAGGTTACGGTTCCTCCTGCGAGGCCTTTCATGTCGTAAGGCTCGAGGAGGCCGGGAACGGAAACTTTCAGGCCATGAGTCTGGCATCAGAAGAAGCCGGTATTCCCCCCGAAGCCATTGATTATGTGAACCTGCACGGTACCTCGACTCAACTGAATGACCGTGTCGAAACCAACGCCATGAAACGTTTCTTCGGAAACAAGGTTTACCAGATCCCGATGAGTTCTACCAAATCCATGATCGGCCATCCTCAGGGAGCAAGCGGGGCGGCAGGCCTTGCTGCAACACTTCTGGCCATGCGCGAAAAGATGATCCATCCCACCATCAATCTGGATGCACAAGATCCAGAATGCGACCTTGACTATGTCCCAAACACAGCCAGAAAGCATGAAATGGAATACGTGCTTTGCAACACTCTTGGCTTTGGCTCGAAATGTTCGGCGCTGGTTTTAAAAAATCTTTCCAACGGCAAATAAAGCATCCGGACGGCTCCAAGTATTTCCCTATGTTTTCTCTCAAAACCCGTTCCTACCAAAAGGAAATCATGGATGGTGAACCCCGTAGCACCGAGGAACTCGTCCATACTTATCGTCTCATCCGCCGCGTCAACCGTTTCTTGGGAGGAACCCGCGTCACCCTCGCCCACCTTAAAAACTTTTCGAGACGCTGGGCCAGCAATGATTGCATACGAATCCTGGATGTGGCCACAGGAGTCGCGGACATTCCTGAAGCCATTGTTAAATGGGCCAGGAAACGGGGCCGCCGGGTCAAAATCGTCGCTTTAGATATCAACCCGCAGATCCTTGCCTACGCGGGGAAAAAGCTGGCCGCCTACCCGGAAATTACGCTGATGCAGGCCAGTGTTTTCGACCTCCCTTTTCCACCGGCAAGTTTTGACTATGTCATTACCTCACAGTTTTTCCATCATCTGAACGAGCCAGAAGCCATCCAAGCGCTCAAGATTCTCTCCTCACTTGCCAGACGAGGCATCATTGTCAATGATCTGGTAAGACGCCTGAGGGCTTATGGGTGGATTTATTTCTTTTCCCGATTCAGCAAAAATGAAATGTTCCGAAACGATGCCACGCTTTCAGTGCGTCGAGGCTACCGGCGGCGTGAAATAGAAGAGATGATTAAAAAAGCGGGGCTGAATTATCTGCGGTATTTCGATCATCCTTTTCATCGATTTGCCATTGCCGGAGAGAAAACTAAGTCACCCGTCACAAAGTCACAGGATCACAAGTAAAAAGGCTACGGATTCACAGTAGAGGGGCAAGGGTCAAGGGGCAAAGAGCAAGCGATGGGACAGGGGTTTAGAGACTTAGTGGCTTGGCAAAAAGCCTACGAATTGGCTTTGAAGATCTACGATTTGACAAAAAAGTTTCCGTCTGATGAGCGATACGGATTAACTTCTCAAGCAAGAAGGGCATCCATATCGATTTCAGCTAATATCGCTGAGGGATACGAGCGGAAACATCGAAGAGAATATATTCAATTCCTTATGATAGCAAAAGGTTCGTTGGGTGAAGTTGAAACGTATCTTCTTTTTTCGAGAGACTTAGGTTATGTTAATGCTGTGGAATATGAACAGCTGGAATTGAAACGTAAAGAATTGAGCAAGGTTTTGAACGGATTGATCCGTTCTCTTACGACTTGACCCCTGACCCTTTGACCCTATATAACTTGTAACTTTTTGACCTGAGCTAACCTGTAACGTGTGACTTGGTGACCTTGGTGACCTCAACACCATTTGACGCAATTGTGATCGGCGGTGGACTCGCTGGCGCTACCACGGCTATAAGACTCGCGGAAAATGGCTGGAACATACTCGTACTCGAGAAAACTCTCTTCCCAAGAAACAAGGTCTGCGGTGAATTCCTTTCCCCTGCCGTATGGTCTCTCTTCGAGGCCCTAGGCATCACACAGAAAATCCTGGCTCAAAAAGGATCACGAGTCCATAAAGCTTCCTTTATATGGCAGGAGGGAAGACAGGTTGAAATCGATCTTCCTTTCACTTCCCAAGCCCACCCCTATGGATACGGCCTTTCGAGAAAAAGCCTGGATAAACTTCTTCTCACAGAAGCTCAGGAGCGGGGCTGCCTCGTTCGGGAGAATCAGGAAGTCCGGCAAATCAAAAGGATGGAACAGCGCTTCGTGATTTCTGCTTTCGACTTCGAAAAAAAACAGCACGTGGAGTATGAAACGCTCCGGGTTATCAACACCGCCGGAAAATTCAATCGCTGGTATCACGAAAGCCCATCTTCATCTCACCACGCTGAGGAGAAAAGAATCGGCTTCAAGGCCCATTTCGAGGGTCCTTCTCTGAATCAGAAAGTCCAGCTGGTCTTTTTCAAGGGAGGTTATCTGGGACTGATCGAAATCGAAAATAATCAATGCAATCTTTGTGGAACAGTCAACACCGATAGAATGAGGCCTCTCGCTTTCGATTTTGACAAACTTCTTGATGAAATCGCCGGACAGAATGCTGTCTTTCGGGATTGGTATCAAAATGCAAAAAGGAAAACAGTCTGGCTTTCATGCGGCCCGCAAACTCATCAGTTCTACCACGGATATCAAGAGGGTGTTTTCTATGCCGGTGATGCGGCCTGTTCCCTGGAACCCTTTCTGGGACAAGGTATGCTTATGGCTGTGGCGGGAGGATTTTTTTTAGCTTCCCTATTAAGCGAAAATTCTACTCATGATCAGGAAATGAACGCCCTTGGGAAAAATTACGAGGAAAGCTTAAAGAAGCTTTATCGTTCTAAAATAAGGTTCGGAAAGTTTCTCAATTTCGTGTTGGGAGACCGACCGGGAAAACATTTATTCCGGAGGGATTATTTCTTCAGACCCATTTTCTTGAGATACGCGGCCAGAAAGGTTTGCGAAATTCCCGGCAAGGTTTTTTTGAACGGTTTCAAACCGGCTTCAGCCAAAACATTCAAGGGTTATCGGAACGGATATCGAAATACTTGGCACGCGGATGATGAATCACAATCGCAGAGGTTGACTGTTCCGGAACCAGTTGAAATTCCTCCGTCAGTGTCACCCCTATCTTTTCGGCAGGAAGAAGTTTAAAAAGTTTCACCTGATCTTCCAGATGAGGGCAAGCCGGATAGCCGAAACTATAGCGCGAACCCTGATAGCCCTGCTTGAAAATATCCTCCGCTTTCGAGCTGTCCTGCCCCTCCATTCCCAAATCACGGCGGATCAGTCTATGCACATACTCAGCCAAAGCCTCAGCCGTCTCCACAGAAAGCCCGTGAAGATAGAGATAATCCGTGTAGCGGTTGGCCTTGAAAAGTTTCTGAGCCTCCTCCGTGGCTCTCAATCCCACGGTCACCAGCTGAAAGCCAACAATATCCCTCTCACCTGATTCCTTAGGCCGGAAAAAATCGGAAATACAAAGAAACCGGTCTGCGGGCTGTCGTGGGAAAGAAAATCTCAGAATCTCCTTTTTCCCTTCCTCATCGAGAATCACCAAATCATCCCCTTCCGAATAACACGGCCAGAATCCGTAGACCGCCCGGGGCTCCAAAATCTTCTCGCGGATGCATTTCGCTTTCAAGGTTTCGAACAAAGGCTCGGTTTTCTCATGAAGGACCTGATCGTATTCCTCCTGAGACATACGGCCCTTCTTGAACTGCCACTGTCCTTTGAACAAAGCCAGAGGATTGATCCAAGGATAAACCTGCTCGAGCCGAATATTCTTCACGATTCGATAACCCAAGAAAGGCGCCTTAGGAACAAGATTATCGCAGGGTGTATCGGAACGCTTTCTCGAAGCCGTTTCCCTTTCAGGAATGACGGCTTCCATTTTCGCACCGCGTGCCCGAATGGTTTTAGTCGCTTTGGCGACACGATCGGGTTTCATCAACTCTTGCATAATCCGGAGTCCGGCAAAGGCATCCTGCCCGTAATACACTTCCCCGTGATAAAGGCCGGCCAAATCCTCCTCCACATACCTGCGGGTGAGGGCCGCCCCGCCGCAAATGACCGGCATAGTGATTCCCCGCTGATTCATCTCTTCGAGATCTTCTTTCATCACCAGGGTGGACTTCACCAACAGACCGGAAAGACCGATGGCATTAGCCCTGTGTTCTTGAGAAGCCTTGAGAATATTGTCTATCGGCTGCTTAATACCCAGATTGATCACCTTATAGCCATTGTTGGTGAGAATAATATCCACGAGATTCTTGCCGATATCGTGGACATCCCCTTTCACCGTTGCCAGCACGATGATCCCTTTCTCCTGGCCGGAAACTTTTTCCATCAAGGGTTCAAGATAGGCGACGGCGCGTTTCATCACCTCGGCCGACTGCAAGACAAATGGAAGCTGCATTTTCCCCGAACCAAAAAGATCCCCTACGACTTTCATTCCGTCGAGAAGAACGGTGTTGATAATATCCAGGGGGGAATATTTTTTAAGCGCACGATCAAGCTCGGTTTCCAGATATTCGCGGTTTCCATCAATGATCTTATCCTTAAGAGATTCTTCCACCGTCGCCGCAGGTTTCTTCGTCTCCTTCTTTTGAACGGAGCCTTTTTTCTGGTCGAAATAAGCCAGGAAAACATGCAGAGGATCTTGTCCCTTGCTTTCCCAGCGGTTGTAAATCAGATTCCGGGTCATCTTGGCCTCTTCCTCCGAAATTTTATGAAGCGGAAGAATTTTGTGGGCATTCACAATCGCGGCGTCAAGACCGGCCTGAATAGCCTCGTGCAAGAAAACGCTGTTGAGGACCTGACGGGACTCGGGAGCAAGCCCGAAAGAAATATTGCTCACGCCAAGCAGGGTACGGACTTCGGGCAACTCCTTCTTGATCAGACGAATCGCCTCAAGGGTCTCCACACCGGCATTCCTGAATTCCTGATCCCCGCTTCCCAACGTGAAGGTGAGCGCATCAAAGAATAAATCTTCACCCTGGATCCCATATTTTTCTGTCGCCAGTTGGTAAATACGTTTCGCCACGGCAAATTTTTCCGCGGCGGTTTTCGCCATTCCTTTCTCATCAATCGTGAGAGCAATCAACGCCGCTCCATATTTTTTCGCAAGAGGGCAGACTTTTCTCATGCGATCTTCCCCGTCCTCCAGATTGATGGAATTAATAATCGACTTGCCGGCAATAAGCTTCAGGGCAGTTTCAATCACCGGAGCTTCCGTTGAGTCGATCAAAATCGGCAGGGGCACCTGCTGATTGAAACGCGAAAGAGTTTCCGTCATGTCTTTCGTTTCATTGCGACCGACGTAGGCAACGCACACATCAATCAGATGTGCACCCTCCTTCACAGCTTCCCGGCCCATGGTGATCATACTGTCATAATCCTCGCGCTCAAGAAGCTGCTTGAACTTGAGGCTTCCGTTGGCATTGGTCCGTTCACCGATCAGAAGTGGCGGCGGATCCTGCTGATAGGTCACAGCAGAAAAAAGGCTGGCCGAAGCCGCCTCATGCCTCACGGTTCTTCTCTTGGGTTTCACCCCTCCTACCTTTTTGATAACCGCCTTAAGATGTTCGGCCGTCGTCCCGCAGCATCCCCCCACAATCGAGACGCCGAAATCTTTGACAAACCGTTCGTGAAATTCTGCCAGCTCCTGAGGTGTGAGACGATAATGGGCAACACCTCCTACATTTTCCGGAAGACCCGCGTTAGGAAGAGCGGAAATCAGTTTGTTGCTATACTCACAGAGATAGCGGAGATGATCGGCCATCTCAAGAGGACCGGTGGCGCAATTCATTCCCAGCACATCAATAGGAAACATCTCCAAGGTCGCAATCACCGCCCCCATTTCGGTGCCGAGAAGCATGGTACCGGTTCTTTCGAAAGTGACCTGGACGATCAAAGGAAGCCTCCTCCCTATTTCCTCAAAATGTTCTTGAGCTGCAATCACGGCGGTTTTGGCCTGCAGTAAATCCTGGCAGGTTTCGATTAAAATGGCATCCACACCGCCTTGAACCAAACCTGAGACTTGCTCTTTGAAGGCGGCTTTCAATTCATCGAAATGAATATGCCCCAGCGAAGGCAGTTTAGTCCCCGGTCCCACCGAACCGGCCACAAAACGAGGATGATTGGGTGTGGAATACTTATCCGCAAGTTCACGGGCTATCTGAGCCGCCTTTTTATTGATCTCCACAACCCGGTCGGCAAGGTCGTATTCCGCGAGCACAATACGATTGGCTCCGAAGGTATCGGTTTCAACGACATCACAACCAACTTCAAGAAAACTTCTGTGAATCCCCGCAATCACTTCAGGTTTGGTGATAACGAGATACTCATTGCAACCGTCCTTGCCATCAAAGTCCTGGGATTTCAGGTTCAGGTACTGAATATTGGTCCCCATCGCACCGTCGAAAACCAGCACTTTTTCCTTCAACGCTTCAAGAAAAGGGTGACTCATAAGAAAGGTATTGTAACACTAGGGGTGATAAGTTTTAAGCTAGAAGTTATCAGAAGACTTGAGGCCGCGAAAAAGAGGTTACTTAGGAAGGAGTCCTTGGATCGAGTTAAACTGACTACCGGAACCGGAAAAGGTCTCCTGATCTTACTCGCTTAGAATCGCTTCCATGGCCTGCCGGAACGAGGGCGGATGAATTGCGGGATAGCGGTAGAGGAACGGTTCGATTTCGTCAAAGGTGCGACGGATCGTTTGCGGGTCAATCAATCTTCGCACGATCATCGCACGGACATCTTGAAGATCCTGGACGTGGCCTCGCTCGATCTTGGCCAGGGCCTGGGCGTAGAAGTCATAGTGATAAAAGGCGAGCTGGCCTTCGCTTGTGATATACAGACTGCGGTCTTCCCAGCCAGGGATCTGGGGGATGAAATCGGCGGGGCATGCCAATTCAATATTCATCTGGAGCTCTTCCTTCAAAGGGGAAATGGCTCGAAGCAACGAATCGGACTCCGGAAAGATTCGAATATCCACGTCGATGGTGGTCGCTCGCCAACCCAACAGAACCGCTGTCGCCCCTCCAGTAAAATATAGGCGCGTTGCCTGGCTGGCCTGAGCGCCCAGTGCACGCATCAGCCGACGAATTCGATCCGCATTGGTCAGCCTGGCGCATTCGGCGGCTCGCTCGAAGCTCACGAGTCTGCGGATCAGCGCATTGTAACGCGAATGGGCCCGATCCGAATTGGGCCGTGAGAGGTTTTCATAGAGGCGCAACTCGGGAAAGATGAACGGATGGTCTGGGACAAGAACCCCCAGTCTCGTGAGGCGTGGCTTCCCAATGGCTACAAGGAGGGCTTGCGGAGATTCAATCCCTCTCGTGAGGTCATCAATCCCTCCCTCGATGAGATCACCTCCTGGAAGCGTCTTGTAATCCATGATTTTAGTGTACCACACTTCTCTGGCATGTTCTATGGATGCATGAACAAAAGGGGTCCAGTGTGACCCCTTTTGTTTCGTGTTTCGTCACATCCTCACTGCGTATCCATTCTCAAGCAATAGGTTGTTCAAAAATGCCTCTCCTGATTTCCCGGGAATAAATACATCCGCCAGATAGCGGCCGTATTTGTCGGAGCGGGTTGAACATAAAATAAGTTCATTGGTTTTAGCGAATTGGCGCTTGACGAAGTCTGAGGCACGCTTGCCTCTAGCGGTGTCTATCTCGGGAGCATCGAGGCCACGGAGACGGAGGTATTGGCGCATGCCGGTATCGAAACCGAGATCGATATGCACAAGGAGCGTGTCTCCGTCCACAACTCTCTCGACCCATGCGCGGTAGGTGTAAAGAGCTTCTTCTCCAAGCTTTGAAGGAATAAGTTTGTAGTCGTTCGCTTTATTTTCCGACCTTACAATCTGTCCTGGTTTCAACCCTTTGAGAAAATCACCCGTTCGAGAGACGCGGAAGCCGAGATCGAGGACCGGGCTGGAGTTGCTTTTCATGGCCGAATCTGGTTCAATGATTTTATACGTGTAGACCGTCCCGCGCTTCGGCGTTAGGGGGACGAATCCCTCGCCTTTTCCTTTCTTCCCGTCGAGAAGAAGGGTATTGCGGACCTGGTTGCGAAGCTCCGCGTAGCCTTCGCGACGCCTGATGAGCTTCTTTGCAATTGCCTGAGTCAATCCAGTCTCCTTTGAAAACAATTGAGAAGGGAAGTCCTGCTACCGCTTCTTAGATCTCTTGACCTCAAGTTGACGCGCAGACATTTTCACAATTTTGCTGTTTTGTCAGACGGCGGGATTCCTTTTTTCCTTTGACTTTTGAAAGCGGCCATTTTGCAGATTCAGTTATAAGTTCGGACTCTCGATTATAGATGTGCCAATGCTTCCGTTATGAGGGGGAGAATCGCTTCAATTTCTTCTTTAGCCATTCTTCCCAATTTGGCAAACTTGAACTCGTCGTCGCTGCCTTTATTCTCACGGGAGATCTGCAATTTCTTCGCCCCGCGGTTATAAGCATAAACACTCACCACCAATCGCCCCGAATCATTTTCCCAAGATTTTGCAAACAAACATTCATCCAGACTGGCATCGTACGGCATCCGTATCCTCCCCTCAGATAAAAACAGTTGGTGTTGGGCTCATTTCAACAAACTTTCGTTTGTGCAACGACCTGAAACGCAGAAACTTGAACTTTCCTACGTGGAGTTCCTTGAGAAAACTGTCTGTGATTTTGAGTACCTAACAGAACCTCACATCATCAGTCTTTGCGAGGAGTCTCCCGCCGACGGCGGGATGGGACGACGAAGCAATCTGTTATGTAAAGCGTCAATAGTTTTTTAAGAAAAATGTAGCGACAAGTTTTTTGTTTTCTGTTTTAAGCTCTTTTAAAGGGACTTGAACTACCTGTTATACGTGGCCTTCCTCAAGGGAAGCACACTGAATGATGTTTCGTTGCAAAACATACTTGTGTCTCTTTCTCAAAACGAGCGCTTCGCTTAGGAAGTGACACTGATTGCTTCTCGAGACGCCACAAGTATGCAAGTTCCCGGTCCTTTAAAAAGAGCGTTGCTCTAACAAATCACGTAAGGCCGCTGTTCTTTCAAAACCCGGTAAATGCGGTGCGTCAGTTTTCGTGCGACCGCAACAATGGCAACTCGGCTGGCAGCTTCCCCCTTGCCTTTGGCGCGGATGCGATAATAAAATTCGCCGAGTTCCTTGTCTTTGCGAATCGCAATCCAAGCGGCTTCGACAAGGAGGCTGCGCAGCGTTGAATCGCCCATGTGCGTGATGGCGCCTTTGTGAATCTTATCGCCGGTCGAATTTTCACTGGGAACGAGACCGCAGAAGGCGCCTAACTCACGGACATTTTGTAAGTAAGCCGGATCCGCAATTCGGGCCAGAAGATAAGTGGAGACCACGATGCCAATGCCGGGCAGAGAGCGTAGGTAGTTAAGATTTTTGGCGATCGCTTCTTGGTGAGTGGAAAACTTTCGGATTTGGCGATGCATAAGAAGAAGCCGGTCACGGGCATGATCGAGATCTTTTAAAAGCAAATCGAGTTTAAAGCGTAAGGTTTCTTTCAGAGGAATTTGATGTAACGCGTAACGGTAGCTACTCGTCCAGGGCTTGAGAGCCTCAGGCAACTGAATATTTTCAAACAAGATCAGAGCTCGGATGCGTTGTTTTGTAGCCCGACGGTCTTGACTATATTGCTGCCGGAGATTGACCAGATGGCGTAATTCTCGATAAGCTTCGGAAGGGACACGGATCCCTTTGAGCTTGCCGCTCTTGGCTTCTTGGGCGAGTTTGTAACTATCAAGGCGATTGGTTTTCACGCGACTGTTGGGAGCTTTAGGGACTCCCGCCGGATGAACCATGATACAACTTTGGCCTTGATTGACAATATAATCATGAAGGGCATATCCGGTAGGACCGGCTTCATAAGCGTAAAGCAATCGTTTTCCGGGGAAACGTTTCTGAAAGTAGCTGTGCATATTTTCGGGTTTGGCAGGCATCTTTAAAGATCGCCCATTGGAAATTTCGTCGTTAAAGTAAGTTGTCGCATAACTTTTGTGATCCACATCAACACCTATGACAACATCATATTGCGAGGGTTTGATCGTCAGTATCATCGCCGGTCTCCTTTTTGGGAAAAACTCTAGCATGGTTACTGACGCTTTAACATATCATCTCAG
>OBEQ010068180.1_pt1 | contig 38541 bp, 34 predicted proteins | sample 1670901 | NCBI WGS metagenome assembly OBEQ01 (sample SAMEA104232315, study PRJEB22302) | groundwater metagenome | biome: forest; feature: aquifer; material: groundwater | place: USA | collected 2011-08-07 | depth 5.4 m | reverse complement strand
GCAGGCGGCAACGAATTTCACACGCTGATCCATGGCGCAGGTCTCTTCCCAAGGCATCGGCACCCCCTTTTGGATGCCCTTAGCCTAACCTGTCACCTATGTATCCGGTCTGATCTGTTACCCAGCTTACCGGTCCGTACAGGGCCCCTCCCTCTCCCGCCAGCGGGAGAGGGGCTTTTAAAGCCCCCATACTCCCAGGCAGTTGACGACTCGTCCGGTCTTCAGGCCCAATGGCCCCATGAACCGACGGGCCTTTCTGTTTTCCGCTCTGGCCTCCACCGCGCTTGGCCGCGCGACCGAAGCCGGAACCGCGTCGCCCTCTGAGGCGGCGATCTGCCGCGCTCCCCAGCAGACGGCCGCCGCTGCGGGCGACGACCGGCTGGTGTTCGAGGGCACCCATATCCTGGCCTACGGTGCCCTGCGCCAGATCGCCAGGGCCTATCGCGGCCCGACACCGCTGATGGTGCGCGGCGGCGGCTGCGACAATGCGGTGATGGCGGTGCGCAACGGCAGCGCCCATCTCGGCGGCATGTGCTGTCCGCCGCGCGGGCCGCGGCTGGAGGGAATGAGTTCGCTGGTGGTCGCCGCCGACATGAAGGTGGTGGTGGCCCATCCCGATCTGGACATCTCCGACATCGCCATCGAGTCGCTGCGGGCCATCGCCGATGGCAGTCTGGATGACTGGCGCGACGTGGGCGCCGCGCCCGGCTCCATCGCCCTGGTGGTACGCGAACACTGCTGGGACTATGCCGAGCCGGTCCGCACCCTGCTGCTGCCCGAGCGCCCCACCTGGTCGGCCCGCGCCCTGCTGGTGACCAGCGATGAGAATCTGGTCGACAGCGTCGCCCGCTTCCGCCGCGCCATCGGCGTCGCCTCCTGGGTGTTCGCCAAGCCGCTGGTCGAATCGGGCAAACTCAAGCTGTTGAGCGTCGACGGCGTGCTGCCCTCGGCGGATGCGGTGCAGTTGGGCAAATACGCCCTGGTCGCGCCAATCAGCATGATCTATTCCGATTGGCGCCCCGAGATGACCCCGTTCTTCGATTTCCTCTACGGCCCGCAAGGCCGCGCCATCATCGCCGAGCGGCTGCTGCCGGTTTCGGCGGCGGAGGCGGGGTACCGGGTGGGATAGCCCCCTCACCCCGACACCGGCAGACACACCGTCACCATCCCCGGCGGCCCCGATTCCACCACGATATCGCCGCCATGGGCGCGGGCGATGGCCAGACAACTGGCCAGGCCCAGGCCGGTGCCGCCGGTGCGGGTGGTGAAAAATGGTTCGAACAGATGCTGGCGGGCCTCGTCGGAGAAGCCGGGGCCGTCGTCGCTGACACCGACCCGGCCGCAGGCACCGGCCTGCGACACCGTCAGGGCGATGCGCGGACCCATCGAGCGGGCATTGTCCAGCAGATTGTCGAGCATCTGTTCCAACTGGTAGGGATCGGCCTGGACCGATACCGCGGCCTCGGGCAACGTCACTTCCAGCGTCACCTCGGGATAGCGCTGCGCCCAGCGCCGGGCGATCTGCGCCGCCGTCTGGGCCAGATCGAGCGGCAGGCAGCGCAGCTTGATCGGCCGGCCATAGCTGAGCAGCGCCTGGATGGTCGTCATCGAGCGCTCGCTGTGATGGACGATCATCTGCATGTCCTTGGTCAAGGACTCGTCCATATCCTTGCGCCGCGTCGCCAGCCGGGCGACGCTGCTGATCACCGTCAGCGGATTGTTCAGGTCGTGCGCCACCCGCGCCGCCACCCGACCGATCGCCGACAGCTGCTCCTGGTGCTGCACCTGGCGTTCCAGGGCGCGCAGCCGTTGCAGCCCTTCCGACATGCGGTTGAAGGCGCGCACGAGCTGACGCACCTCCTGCCAGCCGCCCTCGGCCACCTGACGGCCGAACTCGCCGCGGCCGATGGCCGGAGCGGCCTGGATCAGCTCGAGAATCGGCCGGAACAGCCGGCGCAGGAACACCGCGATGACCGCCGCCAGCAGCACGCCGAAGCCGGTCATCACCCAGGCCAGCACCCATTTGACATCGGCCAGCGCCACCGCCACCGCATCCGGCACCGTCAGATCGAGCGCCACCGGCGGATCGGCCTCGGGGTTGATCGGCACCCGTACCGCGCCGGGCCGTGAGGCCTGATCCTTGACCAGTTCGACCACCACATCCTGACCGGGCGCGAAGCCGGGCCCGAACAGCACCGGCAGTGGCCGCGCCAACTGGATGCGCGCCAGCACATCCTCGTTGTGCATCAGGGTGGCCACCGCCACCACCCACACCCCGTCGCCCAGCCAGCGCGCTTCGGCCCGCACGGTCATTTCCGAGGCGGGAAAAGCCAGCGGCAAGCCAGCCCCCACCGATCCCGCCGCCGCTACCAGATGGTCCCTGGTGTCCCACAGGGTAACGGATTCCAGCCCGAAATTGCGCGCCACCCGTCGCACCGCCTCTTCGGCATGGTCGCGGGTACCGTCGAGATGCAGGTGGTAATAGGTGCTGTTGACCAGATCGACGTCGTAGATCAGCAGCCCGGCAACGCCGGCCATCGCCGACAGTTCGCGGTCGACCGCCTGACGGGTGTCGGCCAGCAGCCGGGTCATGCGCTCGCCATGCAGATGGGAAAAGCGCAACGACACGAAGTGGTCGACGCCGAAGAACAGCGCCGCCGTGGTCAGGCCGATCATCAGCGCCAGCATGGCGACGACGCGCAGCCACATCGACCGCCACAAAGGACTGTGGGTCTCGACGGTCGGGAGGGATTGCGTCTCGCTGGTCATCGCGTGAAGATGCGTTATGTCCGATATGAGCAAGCATGGCCGATCCGCGGGCGCTGCGGAAGACGTGACCGACATCCTGATCGTCGAGGACGAGCAGGATGTCGCCGATCTGTTGAAGCGGGTCATCGAATCCTGCGGCGAGTACCGGGTGCGCCTGACCGACGCCCCCGCGACCATCGAAGAGCAGATCACCCGCCAGCCACCCGATATGGTCATTACCGACCTGATGATGCCGGGAGTCGACGGCTTCGAGGTGATCCGTCGGGTACGCACCATCGACCCGGACTTGCCGGTGATTGTCGTCAGCGCCTATTCGACGCTCGACAACGCGGTGCGGGCGGTGAAGGAGGGCGCCTTCGACTTCCTGCCCAAGCCATTCCACCCGGAAGCGGTCGAGCTGATGCTGGCCAAGGTGGCACGGGACCAGGGCTTGCGCCGCCGGGTGTTCGAGGCCCAGGAACGCGACCTCGACCTGATGGCCTTGCAGGGCACCAGCCCGCTGATGGAGCGGTTGCGCGACTGGGTGCGGCGGGTCCGGGCAACCCGGGCAAGCGTGCTGATCGAAGGCGAATCGGGCACCGGCAAGGAGCTGGTGGCCCGCGCCATCCATGGTGGTCAAGGCCCCTTCGTCGCCATCAACATGGCGGCGATCCCCGACACCCTGGCCGAGGGCGAGCTGTTCGGCCACCGCAAAGGCGCCTTCACCGGCGCCGTCGCCGACAAGACCGGCCTGCTGGTCGAAGCCAAGGGCGGCACCCTGTTCCTCGACGAGATCAACGCCGCCACCGTCCCCATGCAGGCCCGGCTGCTGCGGGTCTTGCAGGAGCGTAAACTGCGGCCGGTGGGCGGCACGGTGGAAATTCCCGTCGACTTCCGTCTGGTCTGCGCCTCGAACCAGAGCCTGGAAGATCTGGTGCGCCAAGGCGGCTTCCGCCGCGACCTGTTCCACCGCATGAACACGCTGCATGTGCGCATCCCGCCCCTGCGCGAGCATCGCGACGACATCCCGGCCCTGGTCGAGCACTTCCTGCAACGCTACGCCCGCGCCCACGGCCGCCGCGCCCGCCGCTTCTCCGCCGAGGCGATGGCCGCGTTCATCAAGGCCGAGTGGCCCGGCAATATCCGCGAGCTGGAAAACGCCGTCGAGCAGTCGGTCATCCTGTGTCCCGAAGACATCACCGAAATCCCCCTGACCGCCCTGCCGCCGTCTCTGGGCGGCCAGGGCTGGTTGTTCGGCGGCGGCGAGGCGGAAGGCGACCGCCCCAAGACCCTGGCCGAAATCGAACTGCAATACATCCTGGCGGTGCTGCACCAGTCCGGCGACAACAAGGCCGAAGCGGCGCGGATTCTCGACATCGGTTACAAGACGTTGCTGCGGAAGCTGGCGCAGGTGGACAGTTGAAAGTAATTGGTTCACCACGAAGAACACGAAGAAACAAAAGATATATCATACTCGTTTGTGGGTCTGAGAGCCTGTCCGGAAATAAACGAACTATTTTCAATGCATCATATTCATCACCCGTCATTCCCGCGAAAGCGGGAATCCATACCGGCCGCGGATTCCAGACGGCACCATGGACCCCCGCTTTCGCGGGGGTGACGAATAATGCGTTTGAATCATTTATTTTATTTCCGGACAGGCTCTGGGCCACAGCATCCATTTGTTGATATTTTATCTTCGTGTCCTTCGTGCCTTCGTGGTGAACTCTCTCCCTTCCTTCCCTACACCCCCACTACCTTGACCACGCTCTTTTCCGGCAGATTCACCACCTGTTTCCGCGTCACGTAGTTCGACACCACATCCCACACCGGCGGCCCTTCGGTGCCCTGGTTGACCGAGGCCCAGCCGGCGACGGTATAGGTCTTGGCCGCGTCGATGCCCTCGCCGCTGGCCAGACGCATGTCGGTGATGCGGCTGCCGATCTCCTTTTTCGGGTCGATGGTGTAGGACAGTCCGCCGACCCGGACCATGTCGCCGCCCTGCTGATAGTAGGGGTCGGGATGGAACAGGTTGTCGGCGACGTCTTCCAGAATGTCCTTCAGCAACTGGCCGCTCATCTGGCTGCGATAGGCCGCCGGATAGGTGATAGCGGTCTGGTTGTAGATGTCCTCCCCCGTGATGTCGTCGCCCGGCAGCAGCGACGCGCCCCAGCGGAAGCCCGGCGACAGGGAAATCTGCGCGTCCCGCTCCTCAAGCAGGGCCTGACAGATCAGGTCATCGAAGGTGCCGCCGAAATTGCCGCGCCGATACAGCAGGCCCTCGGTCTTGCCCAGCACCTTTTTCAGCTCGGCCTCATGCGGGGCGCGGACCTTGGCGATGAAAGCGGCCATCTCGGCATCGGGAGTGATGGCATCGGCGAACAGGGGGATCAGGCGGAACTTGAAATCCGTGACCTTCCTGTCCTTCACCTCCACATCCAGCCGGGCGAGGAACTTGCCGTGCGAGCCCGAGGCCACCAGCAGCGTGTTCCCCACCTTGACCACGTCGGGGATGGCATCGTGAGTGTGGCCGGTCAGCAGCACGTCGATGCCCTTGACCTGACGGGCCATCTTGCGGTCGACGTCAAAGCCGTTGTGGCTGGCGACGACGATCAGGTCGGCGCCCTTGGCGCGGGCCGCGTCCACCGACTTCTGCATCTCGTCGTCGCGGATGCCGAACGACCATTTGGGCATCATCCAACGCGGATTGGCCACGGGGGTATAGGGGAAGGCCTGACCGATCACCGCAATTTTGACGCCGCCGCGCTCGAAGAAGGCGGTGGACTCGAAGACCTTCTCTTCCCACTCGGTATCGACCACATTGCCGCACAGGAAGGGGAATTTCATCTTCCCCACCAGTTCCTTGACCCGGGCCTCGCCATAGGTGAATTCCCAGTGCGCGGTCATGGCCTCGACCCCCAGCAGGTTCATGGCGTCGACCATGTCCTCGGCATCGGTCTTGAGCGAGGTATACGAGCCCTGCCAGGTATCGCCGGAATCAATCAGCAGCGTCTTGCCCGGCCGCTCGGCCCGCACCGCCTTGACCAGCGTCGCCATGCGGTCGAGTCCGCCGATGCGGCCATAGTCCTTGGCCAGGCTGGTGAAATCGTCCGAGCTGAAGGCATAGGCTTCGGGTGAGCCGGCCTTCAGGCCGAAATGGCCGAGAAACTCCCGGCCGGTCAGATGCGGCGGCAACCCGGCCGCCTCGCCGACACCCAGATTGACCGACGGCTCGCGGAACTTCAGCGGCATAAGCTGGGCGTGGATATCGGTGAAATGCAGCAGCGTGACCTGCCCGACCGGCTTGAACGCCAGAAGCTCCGCCTGGGTCAGCGCCTGACGCGCCGCCGCCTGAGCGATGCCGCCGGTGCCGCCGAGCAGAGCGGCGGTAGCCGCGGTCACCTGCATGAAATCGCGACGAGTGAGCATGGAACAGTCCTCGACGTTGGTTCTGGCTCCCTGACCCCTCTCCCGCTGGCGGGAGAGGGAGGGGCCCGGCGCGAAGCGTTGGGAGGGTGAGGGTGGTCCTCGCTCCGCCCAGGTGTGAGGCCGACGGGGAGGCCACCCTCCCCCCAACCCTCTCCCGCCAGCGAGAGAGGGAGCTTGCGGATGAATTTGCGGGGGAGAAGGCGGCGCCATCCGGCGGCCTGTCGAGCCGGACCGGGCACCAGGAGGGGGGCGCATGATGCCGGTACCGGCAGCGCGCCTCCTCACCCCGCCCCACTCCCACCAGGGGAGCGAGGAATCACGCCTGCGCCTATTTGCGCACCGACGGAGTCTCAACCGTCAGGCCGGCGCCACGCCAAGCCAGATACAGTTCGAGATTGACGTATTCGTCGGCGCCCCAGGGCAGGGGTTCGGCGCGGATTTCCTCGTTGCAGCCACGCACCCGCTTCATGAACGAGCCCAGCGTCTGCCATTTCAGGCGATAGGTCGGGAAGCCGTTGCTCTGGCCCTGCGACAGCAGTTCGGTGCGGATATAGTTGCCGGAATAGTCCTCATGACAATGCTTGCAGGCCATATCATTGAGGCCGCGGCGCAGATTGTAGGCTTCGCGGCCCTTTTCGAAGAACGGCTTGGCCGGACCGTCGATCGACACCGTCACCGGCATGCCACGCGACTGATATTTGACGAAGGTGGTCATGCTGAGCAGCGGGTCGGATTCCCACTTCCATTCCGATGCCTTCATCTGCTCGGTGCGGCATTGCATGATGCGCTGCTCAAGATCGACCAGCTTGCCCAGCTTGACGTCGAACTTCGGATAGCTGGCGCCGACGCCCTTCATCCTGGCCGGCTCGCCGTGGCAGTCGGCGCAGGACTTGCCGGCCTCGCCGTCCGTCTTCGCCCACAGCTTTTCGCCCTTCTCCAGCCACAGGAAGGCCGGGTTCTGGAAATCGTCGTCCTGCATGGCCCGGGTTTCGGGCTCGGCGTAGGTATAGCCCGACCGCTTGGTACCGGAAATATACGGCGCCATATGCGGATCCTTCGGATCGAAGGGCGGCGGTTGCAGGTCCGACCATGCGGAACCGGCGGTGCCGACGATGGCCAGAAACATGCTGATGCCGATCAGCCTGCGCTTCATCTTGGTGTCCTCCCTGCCCTGATGTGATCAGGCAACGGTGATCTTGCTGATCTGGTCGTAGACGATGCCGTCATCGTCGGTCCAGGCCAGCTTGATCTCGCCCGATTCCTTGGCACGCAGGAAGAAGGACAGATAAGGGTTGGCGGAAATGGCCGCGTGCCAATCCGACGCGAACACTTCCTTGCCGTTGTAGGTGCAGGTGAATCTGTTGATGATCTTGCGCGGGATCGGCTTGCCGTCCTTGTCCTTGCGCTGACCCGATTCCATGTCATGGGCGATGGTGGTCTTGATTTCGATGACCTCGCCCTTGGTGGCGGTGGCGGGGATTTTGCTTTTGATATTGGCGGCCATGGTTCAATCCTCCCGGAGTTTCTTTCTAGGTTCAGCCGCCGCAGCCGCCGATGGTAACCTTGACTTCGCGGCTGCAAGAATAGATCTGCCCCTGCGAGGTCACCGCGTAAGCCTTGACGTTCTGCGTCCTGGCCAGACGCAGGCGCATGGAGACCTCGGCCTTGCCGCTGTCCGGGGTGAAGGTGAAACTGGCGACGCCCGGCGAGGGGTTGCCCTCGGCCAGCACATGAATCGTCTTGACGTAGTCAGCATCCGTCATCGGGCTGTCGACGGTCACGGTGAACGGCACGGTGTTACCGTTTTCGGCGATCTGCGGCAGCTTGATCGAAATCTTGTCCTCGACCGCCTTGGTCGTCCCGACCAGCTTGGTGATCATCTCGTTGGTGGCGGCCTCGTCGGCCATCGCCGCGCGGGCCATGCCGGCCAGAGCCAGGGTGCCGGCGCCGGCACCGAACAGCAGGCGGCGGCGGGAGACGGTGGTGGTGCTCATGGGCAGGTTCCTCCGGAGGGTGGTTTTTTATTTCAGCGTCAGCAGATAGGCGACCACGTCCTCGACCTCTTCCGCGGTCAGGGCCGGCTTGCCTTGCCAGGCCTTGGCCACCTGGCGCAGCCCATCCGTCTTGTGGAAGGCGATCATGATGGTGTCGGGATTGACCACCTTGGGATCGACGATGCGCTGACGCAACTCGCCCTCGGTCAGGCGGGTGGCGACGCCGTGCAGGTCGGGGCCGACCTTGCCGTGATCGGCTTCCTCGGGGATCGGCAGGACATGGCAGGACAGGCAGGTGCCCTTCTTGATCGCCACCTTGCGCCCGTTGGCCGGATCGCCGGGCTTGCCGGTCAGCGACTCGAGCGTCGGAGTCGACGCGATCTGTACGCCCGCGCCGGTCGCCGCCGCCGCCGGCAGCGCCGCCAGCAGTCCCAGCGCAAGAACGGCCAGTGATATGCGCATCTCTTTGTCCTCCCTAGATCCGCGCCCGTTTCAGGGTCTGGCCAAAGGAGAATGCATTCGGCGTGCCAAGACGGTGGACCAGCCTGGGGCACCCAAGGACACAGGCGAGCAAGTTATCAGGCTGTCAAAATAGCCTTATGGGGCGAAGGGGATGGGTCAAAATGACCCAGAGGCAACCGGCATCCTGCCCTGCCGCCATTCCCACGCCACCGCAGCGGCGGTGATCAGCGCTCCGGCCAGCGCCACCGGCAGGCGGTAGGGCTCCACATAGGTCAACAGCGCGTCGGTGGAAAACAGCAGGATCAGCAGCTTGTTGCAGGTCGGGCAGGAGACGCCCAGAAATCCCAGCACGGCGCCGATGCCAACCGGCCGGCTCGAACACACCGGCCGCCGGATCAGCACATACAGCCCGATCAGCCCGCATTGCACCGCCAGCGCGGCGATTTCGAAGCCCTGGGCGGGCGTGCTGCGGCCGAACACGGGATTGGGCCACAGGGCGGTCAGGGTGCCGACCACCAGAAAGCTGGCGACAGCGGCGGCAACGGCGTGGAACGAGCGTCGGGATATCATGGCGGCATCATAGCGATCGCCTGGGCCCGCGTCATGCGCGGGATTGGATCGTAAGGATACTTGCTCAAGGCGCCATGGCGGCTCTATGCTTTTCGGACTAGACGTTCGGGTAAAGGACGAGGGATGGACGAGATGGCGAGACGCAATCGCCTGGCGCGGCGACTGATTGCCGCAATCGTCCTGGTCAGCGCCGCCATTGCCCTGGCCACCAGCTCTTTGCAGCTTTCTATTGAATATCGCCGCGATCTCGCTGCCCTTGAGACGCGCTTTGGCGAAATCGAACGCAGTTATGTGGCCAGCGTGACGCAAAATGTCTGGCTGACCGATCGGGAGCGTCTGCGGGTCACCCTGGACGGCATCCGCAGCCTGCCGGATTTCGATTATGCCGGTGTCATCACCGATGGATCGTTGTCGGTGCAGTCGGGGCAGCGGAACGGCGGCATCGAGCGCCGCTTTCCCCTGACCACGACCTATCGCGAGCAACCGCTGACCATCGGCACCCTGGTGGTCGAGGCCAGCCTGGCGGCGGTGCGCGACCGGCTGATCGAACGGGCCTGGCTGGTGCTGCTGGCCAACGGCCTGCTGACGGCGCTGGTTGCCGGCATGATCTATCGGCTGGTTGGCCGCATGATCACCGACCGGCTGCTGTCGATCGCCGCGCAAAGCCATCGGCTCGGAGCCGGCGACCTGGAGACGCCGGTCAGCCTGCCCGGTCCGGAAGGAGACGAAATCACCGACCTGGGTCAGGCCATCGACGACATGCGGCGCGATCTGCGCGACTCGAATACGCGCCTCGTTGGCCTGAACCACCAGCTAGAGGCCTCGCTGATGGAGCGCACCGCGGCGCTGGAGCAAAGCCGCCGCGCTCAGCAGGAACTGGCCATGGCCGCCAGTGTGTTCGCCAACACCCAGGAAGGCATCGTCGTGACCGACGGCGACGGCCTTATCGTGTCGGTGAACAAGGCTTTCACCGACATCACCGGGATTTCCCCCGAGGAAGCGCTGGGCCGCACGCCGCGTATTCTCAAATCCGATTACCAGGGCGCCGCATTCTACGAAGCCATGTGGCGGGAACTGGCGGCAACCGGCCGCTGGCAGGGCGAGTTATGGAACCGGCGCAAGAACGGCGAAGCCTTCCGCGCCTGGGAAACCATCACCACCATCTGGGACGAGCACGGCCAGCCCGAAAACCGCATCGCCATTTTCAGCGATGTCACCGAACTGCGCCGCCAGGAAGAACGCCTGCGCTATCAGGCACATTTCGACGCCCTGACCGGACTGGCCAATCGGGTGCTGTTCCGCGAGCGGCTCGATCAGGCGATCGCTTTCGCCCAGCGGGGCGGCAACAAGGCCGCGGTGCTGATGCTCGACCTCGACCGCTTCAAGATGGTCAACGACAGCCTGGGCCACGAAATCGGCGACCGTCTGCTCAAGCAGGTGGCCGAACGTCTGACGGCAGCGGTCGGAGCCGCCGGCACCGTCGCCCGCCTGGGTGGCGATGAATTCGCCGTGCTGGTCTGGCAGGTCGACGAGGCCATTCCGCTGGTGACCATGGCCGAAAGCCTGGTGACCACCCTGCGCGATCCGTTTTTACTGGACGGTCACGAGATTCATGGCGGTGCCAGCATCGGTATCAGCGTCTACCCCCAGGACGGCGAGGGTGCGGCCGATCTGATGCGCAATGCCGACGTGGCGCTGTACCGGGCCAAGGACAGCGGCCGCAACGATTTCCGCTTCTTCGATGCCAGCATGAACTCGCGGGCGCTGGAGCGGCTGGAACTGGAAGCCAGCCTGCGCCGTGCCGTGCAGAACCAGGAATTCGAGCTGTACTATCAGCCCAAAGTGACCGTCGCCACCGGCGCCTATTGCGGCGCGGAGGCGCTGATCCGCTGGCACCATCCCGTGCGCGGCCTGGTGCCGCCGCTGGATTTCATTCCGCTGGCGGAAGAGACCGGCCTGATCCGCGGCATCGGTGCCTGGGCCCTGCGGGAGGCCTGCCGCCAGATCGCCGTCTGGCGCGATGCCGGCCTGCCGGTCCGTCCGGTGGCAGTCAACGTCTCGGCCCAGCAGTTGACCGAGGGCAGCCTGCCGCAACTGATCGAGGACGCGCTGCATGCCTTCGACCTGCCGTCCGGTTGCCTCGAAATCGAACTGACCGAATCGATGCTGATGCGCGATCCCGATCAGGCGGTCCAATTGCTCGCCGAATTGGCCGCCATTGGTGTCGGTGTCGCCATCGACGACTTCGGGACCGGCTATTCCTCGCTGAATTATCTCAAGCAACTGCCCCTGAAGTCACTCAAGATTGATCGCTCCTTCGTCAAGGATCTGGTCACCGACCCCCGCGACCGGGCCATCGTTCAGGCCACCATCGCCATGTCCAAGGCGCTCGGCCTGAGCGTGGTGGCCGAAGGCGTGGAGACGACGGACCAGTTGGCATTCCTTGCCGCCCAGGGCTGCGACACGGCGCAGGGCTATATGTTCGCCAAACCCCTGCCGGCCGCCGATCTGGCCCGCTGGGTGACGGCACGGCAGGAAATGGCCGTGGTGTAAGAAACCTCTTGCGCCCCCTCAATGATTCAGCTAAATAACCGCTCCGCCTGCTACGACGTCCCCATCGTCTAGAGGCCTAGGACACCGCCCTCTCACGGCGGCAACCGGGGTTCGAATCCCCGTGGGGACGCCAATCTTTTCAATGACTCAAGGCCGCCTTCGGGCGGCCTTTGTCGTTTGTACGAATCGCAGCGAGGCAAATCCTCCAGCACCCGCAACAGCCCCCCTGCACACTGTTCGGCAACACCCGAAACATAAATTTTGCGGGAGCGATGGGACGCGGTAGAGTGGCCAGATCAAGGGATGGTCATTGGCCGGCCGCGGGGCCGGGCAAAGGTGGCGTGAGCGTGCGGAGTAACATATGAGCATCGCCTCAGTCGCGTTTCCAGCCGGCCAGGGCCATGCCGCCGCGGGTGACGGGCGAGCGCGGGCGGTGGCGGTGCTGGGGGTGGCCCTCGCTTATTTTCTGGCCGGCCGGCTGGGGCTGGAACTGGCGATTCCGCCGGGCTACGCGACCGCGGTCTGGCCGCCATCGGGCATCGCTCTGGCTGCGGTGCTCCTGGCCGGTCGAGGCGTCTGGCCCGGTATTGTGATCGGGTCGTTCCTGGTCAATCTCGGCACCGGCTTTGATGGCGGATCGCCGGCGGCGCTGGTGTCGTCGCTGGGCGTTCCCCTGCTGATCGGCTGCGGCGCCGCGCTGCAAGCGGTCATCGGCGCCGCTCTGCTGCACCGATTCGGCCGCTACCCCAACGGTCTGGCTCACGAGTCCGAGGTCGCTCGACTGTTTATCCTCGGCGGCATGGTCGGCTGTACCGTCAATGCCAGTGTCAGTATCGCCCTGCTGGCCGCTCTCGGCCGCATTCCCCCGGTCAACATTCCGTTCAACTGGCTCACCTGGTGGGGCGGCGACGTCATCGGCGTGCTGGTGTTCACACCGCTGGTGCTGGCCGCCCTGATGCAGCCGCGCGATATCTGGCGCTACCGGCGATGGCCGGTCATCACCACCCTGACGGCGGCTTTCGCCGTCACCATCGCTGCGGCGGCTTATGCCAGACATGTGGAATGGCGGACTCTGGACCGCTACATCGAAAACGAATGCGCGGAACTGAGCGCGGCTCTGAGCGCAATCATCAGCACCCGAACCAATGTGCTCGCCGCGACCCAGGCCTTTCTGTCCCATTCCACGGATATCGACGCTGCCGCCTTCGCCGCCTATGCCGCGCGATTGCGGAGCAGCGTCCCGGGGGTCTCCATTCTGTCCTGGGCGCCCCGGCTGCGGGCCGAGGACCGGGCCGCGTTCCAGGATCGGATGCGCGAGCACGGGCTGGCCGGTTTCGAGGTCACCGAGATGGGACCGCTCGGCCGCGTGTCGGCGGGCAACCGCCCGGAATACTTTCCCGTCACCTATCTGGAGCCGGAAGCCGGCAACCACGCAGCCCTCGGCTTCGATCTGGCATCAGAGGAACAGCGCCGCACCGCCCTGGCCCAGGCGCGCGACAGCGACCGGCTGGCCGCCACCGCTCGCACGGCTCTGGTTCAGGGGGGCGAGGGCGTGCTGCTGGTGCTGCCCGTCTATCGACCGGCGCCCCTGACCACCCTGGACGAACGCCGTGCCGCGCTGGCCGGCGTCGTCACCGCGGTGATCGGGCTGGATGATCTGGCAGCAACGGCGTTCCGCGGCCATGATCGCGCGGAATTTCAATACTGGCTGGTCGACGAGACCAGCGGCTTCGCTCCGACAGTGCTGGATGCCAACGGCGAGGCGCCCCCCGGTCCGTTCCGCCTGGCCGAACGCGGGCTGTTCGGCGGACAGGCCGACCTTGGTGCCGCACAGGCGCTTGATGTCGGCGGGCGACGATGGATGCTGCGGATCGCGCCGACCCAGGCGCTGCTGACCCGCTACCGGCCTGATACCATGTGGCTGGTCCTGGTCGGTGGCCTGCTGATCACCGCGATGGCCGGAGGCTTCGCGCTGGTGGTCAGCGGTCGCCAGGGCGAATTGCGCCGCACGGTGGACCAGCGGACCGCCGAATTGAAGGACCGCTCGCGGCTGCTTCAGCGCCAGTATGAGAGCTTGAGACGGCTCAACGGCATCGCCGCCACGGAACATATGTCGTGCCCGGAGCGGCTGGAGGCGGCGCTCGTCCTTGGCACCAGCCATTTCGGCCTGACCATCGGCATCTTCAGCCGGATCGACGGGCAGCGCTATACGGTCGAGCACCACATCGCCCCGGCCGACAGCGGCTTGCGGGACGGCGACGTATTCGACCTGCACTCGACCTATTGCGCCATCACCGTGCAGTCCGCCGATGTGGTGGCGATTCCCCGCATGACCCGCTCCCCCCATGCCGCTCATCCTTGTTTCCGCGCCTTCGGCCTGGAGTGCTATATCGGTGCCCCGGTCATGGTGCGCGGGTCGGTGTATGGCACCATCAATTTCTCCTCGCTGGCGCCCTATGGCCGCGACTTCGACGAGGGTGACCTGGAATTCATCCGCCTGCTGGCCCGGTGGAGCGGCGCACAGCTTGAGCGGCGGCTTGCTGATCGCGATCTGCGGCTGGCCAGGGACGCCGCCGAGTTGGCGCGGGCCCGGAGCGACCTGCTGCTGTCATCGGCCGGAGAAGGGATCTGCGGCGTTGACGCGGTGGGCCTCATCACATTCATCAACCCGGCAGCGCTCCGCATGCTCGGCGCTGCCGAGCGCGATGCCGTCGGCCGGTCCCTGCATGCCTTGACCCGCCACGTCCGCGGCGACAATGGCGGCCCGATCGCTGCCGCGGATTGCGCGGTGAGCCAGACCCTGGCGGACGGTGCGCCGCGCCATGCCGCTGGCGAGCTGTATCATCACCGCGACGGCACGGCGTTCCCGGTCGATTTCACCGTCACCGCCATGACCGAGGGTGACCGGGTGGCGGGTGCGGTGGTGGTCTTCCATGACATCACCATCCGCAAGGGCCTCGAGGAGGAACTGCGGCGATCGAATCGCGACCTGGAGCAGTTCGCCTACGTTGCGTCGCATGATCTGCGCCAGCCGCTGCGCATGGTCAACAGCTACCTGACCCTGATCGAGCGGCGGCTGACCTCCCTGCTCGATGCCGATACACGCCAGTTCATCGACTTCGCCCGCGATGGCGCGCGGCGCATGGACGGCATGATCCGCGATCTGCTGGACTACGCCCGGGTGGGCCGCGACGGCGGGGAAGCGGAGGCGATCGACCTGGCCGAGGCGGTGGCCGATGCTCTGCGCAACCTTCAGGTCGCTATCGCCGAGACCAACGCCGAGGTCACCGTGACCCCGGGCCTGCCGGTCATCTCGGGCAATCGCTCTGAACTGGTCCGGCTGTTCCAGAACCTGATCGGCAACGCCCTGGCCTACCGCGCCCCGGATCGCCCGATCCGTGTCACGGTGAGCGTGCGCCGCGAGGCCGGTGACTGGGTGGTGTCGGTGCGCGACAATGGTGTCGGCATCCCGGACGACCAGTTGGAAAGGATCTTTCTCGTGTTCCAGCGCCTCCATGGCCGTGAGCACTCCGAGGGCTCCGGCATCGGTCTGGCGGTCTGCCGCCGCATCGTCGAGCATCACGGTGGCCGCATCTGGGTGCAGTCGGTCGAGGGCGAGGGCAGCGCCTTTCAGTTCACCCTGCCGGCACTGCCGGCAGCCGGGCGGCGGGAGTCATGACGCGCCTGACAACCACGCTACGGTCGCTGGAGCAGATGCTGGCGACGGTGTCGTTCGGACTCAGCCCGATCGCCCGCTATGTCGTGGCGGTGGCGCTGGTGGGCATCGCCCTGGAGGTGCGGCTGCTGATCGCCCCTCCCGAGGGGGGCGTGCCGTTTCTCACCTTCTTTCCGGCCGCGGCGATCAGCGCCATCATCGGCGGCCTCGGGCCGGGACTGGTGGCCTGTGTGTTGGGCGCCGCCCTTGCGGTGTGGCAGTTCATCCCGCTCGTCGACACCACCAGTTGGCTCTCGATGCTGATCTTCATGGTGGATGGCGTCATCGTCTGCACCGCCATCGAGGCGATGCGCCGCTACTACCGTCGCAATGCCGAAATGAATTTTCACCTGGAAAGAACAGTCGAACGCCTGTCGTCGATGAATGCCGAGCTGGCGCGCTTCGCCTATGTGGCATCCCACGACCTTCAGGAGCCGCTGCGGTCGATCACCAGCTTTTCCCAGTTGCTGGTGCGCGACTATAGCGGTCGTCTGGATCAGCGGGGCCTCGAGAGTCTGGGCTTCGTCATCGACGGCGGCCGGAGAATGCATCAGCTCATCAACGACCTGCTGGCCTATTCGCGGGCCACGCAACAGGGCAGCCTGCGCCGCGGCTGGGTCGATGCCAATGGCGCTTTGCAGGCGGTGCGGGGGGCATTGGCTGAGGCGATCGACGCCTGCGGCGCCGAAATCGCCGTGGGTCCGTTGCCGACGGTCTGGGTCAACGACATCCAGATGATCGAGCTGCTGGAGCATCTGGTTGGCAATGCCATCAAGTTCCGCGCTCCCGACCGACCGCCGCGCATCTCGGTCACCTGCCGGCGTCACGACGACGCCTGGCTGTTTGCCGTCACCGACAATGGTATCGGCTTCGATCCAACCACCGCCGACGTCTTCGAAATCTTCCGCCAGCTTCATCCCCGCGGCACCTTTGGTGGACAGGGACTCGGCCTCGCCTTGTGCCGGCGGATCGTCCTGGACCATGAAGGCCGCATCTGGGCGGATTCGGTACCGGGACGCGGCACCACCATCCAGTTCACCCTGCCCGCCCAAGCCTGACCGGCAGGACACGCGCCCGTCCGCACTATATTGCTGCATTATGTCAAAAACCAGGGATTGCCTCGGTATCGGTCGGATAGAACCGTGAAAGCAATTCTCGCACGCAACATTGGATAAAAATGCGCAACACCCCGGGGAGTTCTTTTTGCTCTCCAGAAGGACTTGAATAGCCTCGGCGCCTGGATGTGAATGGCGGTTCACATGCCGGAACTATTCCATTGTTTTTTCTATGGAGCTGTCTAGAGTCCCCGGGCCTGTCACGGATTTTTGATCATGAACGGCTCCGGGGAAGCGCATTGCACGGATGCTGTGAGGCAAAAACAGACGCATGCCGGCGGGGCTGCCTGGATGCCAATAAGGAGAGGTAAATGATTGGTTTGATTCGAAAGCTTGTGGACAATCCGTTGTTCCAGAATGCCATTGTCGGTGTGATCCTCGTGAATGCGGTCATTCTGGGGCTGATGACCAATAAGTCGTTCAGCCCCAGCACTCACCATATGCTGGAAATCATTGACCAGATCTGCCTGATCATCTTCTGCTGCGAAATCGCCCTGAAGCTGATCGCCTATCGTCTTGACTTCTTCAAGAATGGCTGGAACATCTTCGACGTGCTGGTCGTCGGTATCGCCCTGATGCCGGCCTCGGGCGAACTGTCCGTGCTGCGAGCCCTGCGCGTGCTGCGACTGATGCGTCTGGCCTCGGCGGTGCCGTCGATGCGTCGGGTGATCTCGGGCATGTTCCACGCCATTCCCGGCAGCATGTCGGTCGCCGCGGTGCTGGGCGTGATGTACTACGTCGCCGCCATCATCGGCATCAATCTCTTCCGCGACTCAACGCCGGAGCGCTTCGGCGACATGGGGACCACGCTGTTCACCCTGTTCCAGATGATGACCCTGGAATCCTGGCCCGACATCGCCAAGGACGTTCTTCAAGAACATCCCAATGCCTGGATTTTCTTCGTCCTGTTCATCCTCTTCACCACCTTCACCACTCTCAACCTGCTGTTCGGCATCATTGTCAACGCGATGGAAGAGGCGAAGGAAGAGAACGCCCGCGAGAAGCTGTCGGAACAGGGCGTCGAAGTCAGCGAAGAAAGCCCCGAAATGCGCATGGTCTATATCGAGAACGAAGTCAAAGCCATCCGCAGCTTGCTTGAGCGTGTCCACGGTGCCGAGCCGCACAAGGTCCACGAAACCGCGTGATCGGTTTTCCCGTCCATCAACCCACACATATGGAGCACATCACATGCGTTCTTTCCTGAGCATGGTCGCCGTCGCCGCTGTTCTTGGCTTCTCGGGCGCCGCCCTGGCTGCCGGCGCGATCGCCGTGGACGACGACGACCAGACCAGCGCTGGTGAAGCCGGCTACGGCGTCGGCAGCGGTTCGACCCGTGAAGAAGCCGCCGCGGTTGCTTTGCAGGAATGCAAGAAGGCTGGCAACACCGGCTGCAAGGTTGTGGTCCGTTATGATGTGTGCGGCGCCTATGCCGCGTCGAAGTCCGTTTTCGGCATCGGCTGGGGCAGCACCGAATCGGCCGCCAAGAGCAAGGCGCTCAGCGAATGCGGCTCGGGCTGCAAGGTCGTCGTGTCCGACTGCGACAAGTAAAATGTGACAGGCTGCGTCATGGCCGGTGCGAGCCGGCCATGACAACGCCTTTTCCGGCCTGCTAGCGCAGGTCGTCCAGGGCAGCCAGAACCCGGCGCCAATCTTCTGCGCCGTCTTCATCACCCTTGGCGACGCAACGCTCGATATCCTGCCGGATCACGGCATCGACATCAGCCCCGTGCTTGACCAGCAGACGCCAGGCGCGACACCAGACTTCGTTGTCCCCCATGCCGCTCTCGCTGACCAGTTCAAAATGAGCACGTATTGTAAATCTCGGCATATGGTCTGTCACCATACAAATAAGACAAATAAGCACGCTTCGCGGTGACGCAATTCCTGGGGAATTTGTGAATGACTACAGCATCAAAGAGCGCCACGCCCGACAAAGGTGGCGCCGCCATGGGCAAAATGATTGTTGTCCTGGTGGTCATGGCGGCGGCGGGATTGTTGGCCGCTTTCTACGCCATCAATGAATACGCGACCGGAACCGGTGCGATCGTCACCAACGCCAACAAAAATGCCGGCCGCTTCGAAGCGGTGTTCCGCGATCTGGTGCAGGCGCGCTTCCGGGCGATGAATCTGGCCGCCGATGTGATGCTGCAAAGCCGCGTCACCGTCGAAGCCTTCGCCAAGGACGACCGCGCTAATCTGGTTGCCCGCATGGAGCCTTTCTTCAAGGAAACCCTGGAGAAGACCCACGGTGTCACTCAACTGAATTTCTGGCAGCCGCCGGCCAAGCTGTATTACCGGGCGGGTGACGCCAAGAGCTTCGGCCAGGATCTCGGTACCTTCCGCAAGTCGGTGGTTGCCGCCAACGAACGGCGCCAGCGCATGTCGGCGATCGAAACCGGTGCCGGCGGCGTCATCGCCATCCGCGCCATCGTTCCCGTCGTCGTCGAGGACAAGCATATCGGCGTCGTCGAATTCGCCACCGGCTTCGACATTCCGCTCGACCGCGCCAGCACCACCACCGGCCTGAAATGGGCGGTCGGACTGGTGAAAGAGGTGTCCGAGCGCGTCGAGCGTCCGGCCGATCCGAAGACCGACGCCTGGAAGGGCACCGACGTCTTCTATCTGTATTCCGACCCCATCACCGGTGAAACCGTCCGCACCATGGAGTTCGAGCCGCGGGCGAAGGACTACACATTGGCCAAGGCCGGCAGCAAGACGGTGTTCGTCAAGACCTTCCCGGTGGTCAACTTCTCGGGCGTGCCGACCATCGTCGTCGCCAATGTGCTGGACGTCACCGACGCCTTCTCGGAAGTGTTGCAGTCGGTGGCCATCAAGACCGGCATCCTGTTCCTGATCATCACCGTCGCCGGCAGCGTCGGCGTCATCAAGTTCGGCCAGATGCGCGACGGCCTGACCCGTGCCCTCAATCGCCAGAAGGTCGAACTGGAAGAGCGCGCCGCCGCCTGCGATGCCGCGGTTGCCAAGCTGAAGGAAGTCGACGTTATCAAGCGCGGCTTCTTCACCAATCTGGTCGCTGCCGTCAGTGAGCCGCTTCAGGCGGTTGCCGGCCAGTTGCAGTCGGTGGCACCGACCGTCGAGGCGATTGCCGCCGGCCGGACACCCGATGCGTCGGCCTGCGAGGTCATGCGTGACCGCTTCGCCTTCGCCCTGTCGGAAACGACACGGCTCGGCCGCCTCGCCTCCGACTACCAGCAGTTGGAACTGTTCCGCCAGAAGCTGGTCAAGGCCGACAACCCGCTGCTGCACCTGACGGACGTGATCGGCCGCGCCGTCAACGAGGATCTGGCCAGCTATCGCCGCCTGCCGCAATTGGCCATCACCTCGGCCATGCCCGCCGATCTGCCGGCCACCCGCGCCGATGCCGATCTGCTGCGCCGCGCCATCGCCGGCCTGGTCGGCTATGCCGCATCCCGCGGCGGTCAGGGCAAGATCGCGCTGACCGGCCGGGTCGACGCCGCCGGCTGGCTCGAAATCTCGATCAGCGGCTCGGCCTTTGCCGCCGCCGGTGCCCCTGACGAGGCGCTGCTGGATGAATCCCGCCAGTTCCTCGCCCGCCTCGGCGCCTCGCCGACGGCGTCGCCCAACGGCGCGCCGCTGGTTGGTGTCGTGCTGTCGCGCGTCATCATCGAGTTCTTCGGCGGCAGCCTCGAAGCGTCGGCCAAGGCCAATGATCCGGGCTTCCTGTTCCGCCTGCCGGTTGCGGCGTAAGGGGGCATCATGAACGAGTACTGGACGAAATACGGGCGCTATACCGTCGTCACCGGCGTTCTTGGCGTGATGCTGCTGCTCGACGACCTGTTTACCCGGCCGCTGGCTTTCGTCTCGGGCATGGCCCAGGCGTCGCTGATCCAGTTCATCGCTGCCGCCTTCCTGTTCGTCGCCTCGCTGCTGGCGGCCCGCTTCGTCCGCCGCGACATCATTCATGGCTGGCTGGAACGGCGGTCCGGCAAGGAAATCCCGCAACTGGTCGGTGACCTGACCGGCGTGCTGGTCATCTTCATCGGTATCTGCGTCATCCTGGCGGTGGTCTTCAAACGAGACATCACCGCCCTGGTCGCCACCGGTGGCGCGTCCGTCATGGTCATCGGTCTGGCCTTGCGCGACATGCTGCTGGCCGCGTTCACCGGCGTGCTGCTGAATATCGAAAAGCCGCTCAAGCCGGGCGACATGGTGCGGATCAACGACAAATGGCAGGGCAAGGTGGAAAAAATCACCTGGCGCGCCACCTATCTGCTGACAGCGAATCAGGAAATTCTGGTCATTCCCAATCTCAGCCTGGCCAATGCCGTGATCCAGAACATGGCCGCACCCGATACCCGGTCACGTCGGTCGCTGGAACTGGTGGTCGACTACGATACCTCGGTGGAAAGCGCCGAGCGTATCCTCTATGCGGCGACGCTGGATGCTGCCGGCATCAAGCTGGTCGCTCCGCCCACGGTGTTCGCTCGCAAGATGGAGCGCGACGGCGTGATCTACGAGGTGGGCTTCACCATCTCCAACTACGCCGACGGCAAGAAGGCCGAGCACGCGGTGATCAAGAACATCCTGCAATGCATGCGCGATGCCGGCATCACCGTGTCCTTCCCCAAGTCGGAAATCATCCAGTCGCCGCGCCGCGCCCGCATCGCCGACCGCTCGATGGATACCTTCCGTCTGGTTCAGCAATGCCGGGTGTTCCGCTCGCTGCCCGAGGAGGTCTGTCAGCGGATCACCGGCCTGCTGATTGATCGCCACTACGCGGCCGGCGCCACCATCGTCAATGCCGGCGAACGGCGGCATTCGCTGTTCATCGTCGGCGAGGGCATGGCCAAGCGCACCATGACCGACCGCGACGGCGCCAAGCTGATCGACGAACGCTTTATCTCGACCGAGGCGTTCGGCCGTCGTTCCCTGTTCGCCTGCCAGTCACAGGCGGCCAAGGTGGTCGCCGAGACCGCCGTGCTCGCCTATGAATTGGAACGGCACGCCCTGGCCCGCATGCTGGACGAAGACCCTGAACTGATCGGTGTCCTGTCCCGCTCGCTGGCTCTGCTCGCCTGGCGCGAGTCCAAAGACGGCATCGCCGGTCGCGAGCCTGAGCCAGCGGCCATCGACCGCCTGACTCACCTGCATCGCGGCCAGATCGAAGCCGCGTATCGGACCGAAGCACCGATTGTGCTCAGCCCGATCAGCGTTCCGGCCTGACCCCCTCCACCCCAATCCCCCCACACAGGAGAGCTTGCTCATGATCCGTAAAACCGCCCTGGCCCTGGCCTTCACCGTCGCTCTGGTCGCTCCTGCCCTCGCCGCCGACCTTGCCGGCAAGTACACCTACACCGGCAGCGAATCCGACGGTACCAAGTATGATGAAGCCGGCGAGCTGGTCATCGTCCAGGAAAAGTCCGGCGCCTACAACATCACCTGGGACGGTGGTGAATATGTCGGCGTCGGCCAGGTGACCGGCAATGTCTTCGCCGTCGCCAGCGTTGCCGAAAAGAAGAACACCATCATGCTGATGGAAATCGCCCCGGACGGCTCGCTGTCCGGCAAGTGGTGGCGCCGCAATGATGCCGGCGCCAAGGGCACCGAGGTTTGGAAGAAGAAGTAATCCCTGCCGTAATCTAATTCCTGCGTAATATAGATGAGCCTGAGGGCTCATCTATATCCTCGCCGAGCATGCGCCAGACATTTTGCTCGCCGGTATTACATGGTCGCGGTGGTGGACAACGCTGTCGTCGATGTGACCGATGGCATGTCCTGGCCGGCGGCCAACCACGCGCCCAACGGCTTGTCGTGCCTCTGGACGTGATCCGTGGCCCAGGCGGTGATGACGGCACGGATCACGTCGTCGTCCTCGTCACCGCACAGGCAACGCTCGAACAGGTCGCGCACAGCGGCGAGCAGTTCTTCATGAGCACGATGATGCACCGCCGCGGCGGGATAACCGGTCTCGGTCATCAAGCGATTCTCGGCGGTGATGTTGCGCGTCACGAAGCGCAGCACCGCGGATACCTTGCCGCAGCCATCGTGCGGGCAATACCCACCGTGGCGTTTGCATTCCACGCCCGGCTTGAACAGATGGCTGATCAGGAAGAACAGGCTTTCGTTGGCAGCATCGACCTGACGCGCACCACTGGTAAGATCACTGGACCAGCATCCGTCGGGCATCGTTTCCCCCTCTTACTGAGGCGCCACCTCTTCGGGTGGTCGTTTGTGCCCGGTAGTGTAGCCGATCTGTCAAGAAAGAAAAGGAAACTCGGCAGCCCATCGTTCAGGGGCCGAGCTGCAACCCGCCGCTTCTCCCACCCGGGGGAATGCGCTATACAGCGCCCGTCCAGCACGAACGCATCAGTGAAGGAATCGGCATATGGGGCACGGCCGCAAGGTTTCCGTCATCGGCCTGGGCTATGTCGGCCTGCCAGTGGCGACCGCATTCGGCAAGATCGACCGAGTCGTCGGCTATGACCGCAACGCGGCGCGCATCGCCGAATTGCAGGCCGGTCACGACCGCACCGGCGAAGTCACCGACGTCGATCTGGCCGCCGCCGACATCGCTTTCAGCGCCGACCCCGAGATGCTGCGCCAGGCCGATTTCCACATTATCGCCGTGCCGACTCCGGTGGATGACAACAAGCGCCCTGACCTGACGCCGCTGCTGTCGGCCTCGCGCGTGGTCGGGGCGATTCTCAAGCCGGGCGATATCGTGGTTTACGAATCCACCGTCTATCCCGGCACCACCGAGCAGGAGTGCGTGCCGGTGCTCGAGGCGGCTTCGGGGCTGGTGGCGGGGCGGGATTTCACCGTCGGCTATTCGCCCGAGCGCATCAATCCGGGTGACCAGGAGCACCGCTTCGAGACCATCACCAAAGTGGTGTCCGGCCAGGACGCGGCGACGCTGGAAATCGTCGCCGCGGTCTATGCCAGCGTGGTGACCGCCGGTGTTCACCGCGCCGCCTCGATCGCCGTCGCCGAAGCGGCCAAGGTCATCGAGAACACCCAGCGCGACATCAACATCGCCCTGATGAACGAGTTAGCGCTGATCTTCGGCCGACTCGGCATTGACACCGCCGACGTGCTGGCCGCTGCCGGTACCAAGTGGAACTTCCTGAAGTTCAGCCCCGGACTGGTGGGGGGGCACTGCATCGGTGTCGACCCCTATTACCTGACCCATCGCGCCGAGCGGGCCGGCTATCATCCCCAGGTCATCCTGTCCGGCCGACGCATCAACGACGACATGGGTGCCCATGTCGCCCGCGAGACGACCAAGCGGCTGATGCGCAAGGGCCTGTCGCACCGGCCGCGGGTGGGTGTGCTGGGACTGACCTTCAAGGAGGACGTGCCGGACGTCCGCAACACCCGCTCGGTCGACATCATCCGCGAACTGGAAAGCTACGGTGTCGACGTGCTGGTCCATGACCCCGTCGCCGACCACGGCGAGGCCGGCGCCGAATTCGCGATCCGTTTGGTTGGACTCGAGGAACTGGTCGACCTGGACGCGGTGGTTCTGGCCGTGGCCCATCGCGCTTATCTCGAGGGCGGCTGGGATCTGGTCGCGCCGACGCTGCGCAATGGCCGTGGCCTGGTGATGGACGTCAAATCCCGCCTCGACCGCGCCACCGCACCGGCGGGGGTGGAGCTATGGCGGTTGTGACGGCTGGCCAATCGGGACCAGGGCAGGACATCATCCTTCGTTGCCAGGACACGGATCATGCAAGACCACATACCCCCGACCTCCCTGCTCATGCGAGATGCCCCCCTTTATGGCTACCGCGATACCTGTAGTGTGGATCTCGGCCCCAGGTCATTCACAGTGGATCAGGTGATTTCAGCCTTCTTTGACGCGGCCCCCCGTTGGCTCGATGGTCTCATGGAGCTGCGCAATACGCTGGTCAAACCGTTGGGACTGAAGACCGGACCAGTCACCGTTCCGGTTGTCGCGCCACCATTTCTCGTTGGCCAAACGATCGGCGTGTTCCGCATCATCGAACGGACGGAAACCGAGGTCGTGCTCGGAGAGAACGACCGCCATCTGGATTTCCGAGTGTCGTTACTGCTGGTGCGGACCGGGCAAGGCACGGAGCTGTCCATCTCCACCTTGGTTCGGATGCATAACCTGCTGGGGCGAGGCTATTTCGCGCTGGTCCGGCCATTTCACCGCTATCTCGTTCCCATAATGGCGCGCAACACCGCTCAACGGCTTCTGGCCGACATGCCAAGCCCAAGGTCGCGGTTGTAGGCTGACCGGCTGCCAATGGCGCAATCCGGTCCGGCTTGCTATAGTGGCGCATCGCGGTGACGGAGGGTGGCATGGCGAATACGGCGATGCGGTTGATGACTCGCGAGGAGTTCCTCGCCTGGGATGCGCCGGGGCCGACGGCTTGGCAGCTGTTCGAAGGCTATCCGGTGGCGATGGCGCCTTCAGGAGACGACCATGGCACGGTGGCGGCCAACCTGACCCGATTGATCGGCAATCGCCTGGGCAGCCGCCCACCTTGCCGCATCCGATCCGAGGCGGGCGTCATTCCCGCTCATCGCCGCCGCTCCTACTATATCGCCGATCTTGCCGTATCCTGCCGCCCGGCCGAGCCACGCCGCCCCGACATCCCCGATCCGGTGCTGATCGTCGAAGTCCTGTCACCCACCACGGAAGATGACGACCGCAAGGTCAAGCTGCCGGACTATCGCCGCCTGCCGAGTGTCCAGGAAATCCTGTACGTCGATCCCGCCCGCGTTTATTGCGAGCTGCACCGGCGGCTGGATGGTGACCGCTGGGAGACGGTGATCCTGACCGATCTCGCCGAGTCGCTGAGCTTGGCCGTGTGCGATGCGGAGATTCCGTTGGGTGACGTGTACGCCAATGTCGCGCTGACCGAAGTCTCTGACGACACCGTCAGATAAACATCATCCCGCCGTTCTTCGACGCGTCGGCCAGGAAGGTGACCACGCCGCCTTTGGCGACCGGCACGTCGGGGCGCAGGGCGTCGGGGTCCATGCCCAGCGCTTTCAGCCCCATCTCGCAGACCATCACCGTGACGCCCAGCGCCACGCAGGCTTCCAGCAATTGTTCAAAGTCGGCAACACCGCGGGCCTTGAACTGGGCATCCATCCCGGCGGCGGTCTGACCGCCCTCGCTGACCGGCAGGCGGTGCCAGGCCGGTGTGCCGTCGGCGGCGGGTCTTTCCAGGGCGCGGCCGGCCCACATGGTAAAGAACAGGGTCACCGGCGTATTCGAGGCCACTGCCGCCGCGGCCATGACCAAGGCGTAATGAATCTTGTCGAAGGCGCCGGAGAACACGACGATCGACAGCTTGTCGGGACTATCCGCAGACATTGGCGGTACTCCCATGGCTCGACAGATCATGGAGGATCGGGTTGTCACCACACAGCGGACAAGCCGGATCGGGCCGGACCTTGACCTTGCGGAAAGCGGTCGACAGGGCGTCGTAGATTACCAGCGATCCTGACAGGCTGTCGCCGACGCCCAGAATCTCCTTCAGCACCTCGGTCGCCTGCAACGAGCCCAGGGTGCCGGCGATGGCGCCGAGCACGCCGGCCTCGGCACAGGTGGGAATCTGGCCGGGCGGCGGCGGTTCGCGAAACAGGCAGCGATAGCACGGCCCCCCCCGCTTGAACGTCGCCAACTGGCCGTCGAAACGCAGGATGGCGGCCGAGACCAGCGGCTTTCCAGCGAACCAGCAGGCGTCGTTGACCAGGAAACGGGTGGGGAAATTGTCGGAGCCGTCGGCGACGATGTCGTAGCCGCTGATCAGATCCAGGGCATTGTCGCGCTCCAGCCGCAGCCGGTGCGGCACCAGACGGACATCGGGGTTGATGTCGGCCACGGCAGCCCGGGCGCTCTCCACCTTGGTCAGGCCGACCCGGCTGGTGGTGTGCAAGACCTGGCGCTGTAGATTGGTCAGATCGACCTCGTCGTCATCGACCACGCCGATGGTTCCCACCCCGGCGGCGGCCAGATACAGCACCACCGGCGAGCCCAGCCCGCCGGCGCCGATCACCAGAACCTTGGCATCGAGCAATCGCGCCTGACCGGTCCCACCGACCTCGGGCAGGATGATATGGCGGGCGTAACGGCGAATCTGATCTTCGGAGAAATCCATTGGGAGTTCGTCCATCTTCAAAAGAATCTAAGGGAACGACCGCAAATAACCGCTCCGTTTCCCAATCCGTCATGCCCGGACTTGATCCGGGCATCCACGCCTCTCCGCCGCTCGAATGCTCAACTGGCGGCACCACATGGATGCCCGGGACAAGCCCGGGCATGACGATCAGATGAAGTGATTATTTCTGACCGTCGCCTTAACAGCCTTGTCGCTTACACCCCGTCGAACAGCGCCGTCGACAGATAGCGCTCGGCGAAGGATGGCAGGATGACGACGATCATCTTGCCTTCCATGTCGGGGCGTGCGCCCACTTCCAGCGCCGCGGCGATGGCCGCGCCCGACGAGATGCCGACCGGCAGGCCTTCCAGGCGAGCGGCGTCGCGGGCGGCAGTGAAGGCGGTTTCATTGCTGATCTGCAAGACTTCGTCGCACAGGGCGCGATTCAGCACGCCAGGGATGAAGCCGGCGCCAATGCCCTGAATCTTGTGCGGTCCGGGAGCGCCGCCAGACAGTACCGGGCTGTCCTCGGGCTCGACCGCGATCATGCGGACGCTGGGTTTGCGCTCCTTGAGCGCCTGGGCGATGCCGGTCAGGGTGCCGCCGGTGCCAACGCCCGAGATCACCACATCGACGCCACCGTCGGTGTCGCGCCAGATTTCTTCGGCGGTCGTGCGGCGATGGACATCGGGATTGGCGGGGTTTTCGAACTGCTGCGGCATGATGGCGCCGGGAGTGTCGGCCAGCAACTCTTCGGCCTTGCGGACGGCGCCGGTCATGCCCTTGCTGGCGGGAGTCAGCACGATGTCGGCGCCCAGCAGGGCAAGCATCTTGCGCCGTTCCAGACTCATGCTGTCGGGCATGGTCAGGATCAGCTTGTAGCCCTTGGCGGCACAGACGAAGGCCAGGGCGATGCCGGTATTGCCCGAGGTCGGTTCGATGATCGTCCCGCCCGGCTTGAGCTGGCCGGAGGCCTCGGCTGCCTGGACCATGGCCAGGCCGATGCGGTCCTTGACCGAAGCGAGCGGGTTGAAGAATTCGCACTTGCCGAGGATGTCGGCCTTGCAGCCGGCCGCAGCGGCCAGTTTGCGCATGCGCACCAGAGGCGTTGCCCCGATGGTGTCGATAATGCTGTCGTAGATGCGTCCACGAAACTGGATGTCGGGCGGGGTGGAGGCGGTCATCGGTGTATTTTCCTTCGCCGACTTGTATAACGTGGCATTTCACCACAGGGTGAAGGGTATTATCGTGGCGCCATGCCGTCAAACAGTAATGCGCGATCAGATGATGAAATCCAACTTCTGTTGCGCCTCGCTGTGAACGCCGTCCCGATAGGCCCGCATGCACAGATCATCAATCGTGATCGCTTCCAGCCGCTGCATTATTTCATCTTGCAACTCTCCCCACATGGGCCGGATCACGTTCTTGCCCAGGTCAGAGGCGGGGACGTCCTGAAACGGATCTTCGGTGGTTTCCATGGCGCGCACCACCGTGACGATTTCGCCGACCGAGATGCGGCGGCGTTCGCGCGCCAGCCGGTAACCACCGCGCGGACCGCGCACACCGACCAGAATACCGGCGCGCACCAACTGTTGCAGGGTCTGCTCCAGATAGCGCCGCGGAATCCCCTGGCGCCGCGTAATTTCGCGACTTTGCACCGGCTCGCCGCCGGCATGGTAGGCGATGTCGAGAACCGCCTCGATCGCGAACAGCATCTTCTTGGTTGGACGGATCATGTGCGTGTCCTGAACCTCAGAGTCCCGTGGAGCCAAAGCCGCCGGTGCCGCGGCCGGTACTGTTGGTGAATTCGTCGACCACCGTCAGGCGCGGTCGCAGAATGGGCAGAAAGACCATCTGGGCGATGCGTTCGCCGGGCTGGACGAGAATCGGCCGTGTTCCGGGCGGATTACGGTTCCAGGCACTGATATAGACGATGTCGGCATAGTCGGCGTCGATGCAACCGGTGCCGTTGCCCAGCACGAGGCCCTTCTTGTGGCCCAGGCCCGACCGGGGCAGCACGAAGGCGGCGACATCGGGACGATGCATCAGGACGGCCAAGCCGGACGAGATCAAGACTGCCGGAGCTTGCGGCACCAGTTCAATGGGCGCCTCCAGGCAGGCATACAGGTCGATACCTGCGGCGAAGTCGCTGTGATAGCGCGGCAGTCCCCAATCGTGCAGCCGAGCATCGTGAATCCTGACTTCGAACTCCAGTCCATCCGGCGCCATTGTTCAACCACCCAGAAAGCCAAAGGCCCGGCGAGGCGAATTCCCTCGTCGGCCCGACATTCTACACAACGTCAGCGCATTGGACGAGCAAAACAACGCGCCAACCCGACGAATTTTTTGGCGATCCCGGCGCTTCAATCGAATGGATGGGCTCCCGCCCTCACCCCATCAGATCCTGCGACTCGCTGTGTCGCCGCATCCACGCCGCGGCATAGCTACAGATGGGCACGATGCGCAGATCCTGGGCGCGGGCAAGGTCGATGATGCCTTGCATCAGCCGTCCGGCGGCGCCGCTGCCCCGCAGGGACGGCGGCGATTCCACATGGGGGAGGTACAGGATCGCCCCTTCGCGGCGATAGGTGGCGAAGGCGATCTTGCCGTTGATGTCCAGTTCGAAGCGGTTCTTGCTGGTGTTGTCGATCACCTGTTCGATCATGGCGATGCTTTCGGTTGAAGAGGGAACGAAGATACTGTGGAGTCCAGGACTCGTCTAGCGCACTGGCCAGACCAGCAGGATGGCACCGCTGCCGACCACCAGAACGATAGCACTGAGCGGCAGGCCGAGCCGCCAGTAGTCGCCGAAACGATAGCCGCCCGGTCCCATCACCAGGGTATTGCTCTGGTGGCCGATGGGCGTCAGGAAGTCGCAGGCGGCACCGATCGCCACCGCCATCAGCAGGGCGTCCGGGTTGAGATGCAGGCGTTCCGCCAGGCTGACAGCGATAGGCGCCATCACCAGCACGGTGGCGGCATTGTTGAGCACCGGCGTCAACGCCATCGCTGCGGCCAGCATGACGACGACGATGGCCGGGGCCGGCAGGCCATCGGCGACGATGCCGATGGTATCGGCGATCACCTGGGTAGCGCCGGTGTGGTGCAGCGCATCGCTGACCGGGATCAAGCAGGCGAGCAGGAAGACGATGGGAACGTCGATCGCCTCATAGGCTTCGCGAATCAGGATGTGGCGAGTCAGCATCAGCACCACCGCGGCCCCGAAAAACCCTACCGCGACCGGCACCACCTTCAGCGACATCAGCACGATTGCCACCGCCAGGATGATCAGCGAGAAATCGCGGCGGCGCCTGCGGCTGAGCGTGGCGGTCGGGTATGCCAGGGGGATGCCCTCCAGCGTCGCCACCACGTCGGGCAGGGTGTGGCGTGGGCCCTGCAACACCACCACATCGCCGCCCTGCAACACCATATGCCGCACCCGGGTCAGGTATTGCCGCCCGCCGCGGCCCACCGCCAGCATGTTGACGCCGTAACGGGAGCGCAGCCGGAACTCTTCGACCGAGCGGCCGACCAGCGGCGACTGCGGCGTGATCACCGCTTCCATCAGGGCGAATTCCTCCCAGGGTTCCGACTCGGATTCCGGCTTGGCCGCCAGTTCCAGCTCGGCCGCGGCCAAGACCTTGCGTAAAGTATTGGGATCGGTTTCCAGGACGATGACATCGGTTGCCAGGAACGGCCAATGCTCGGCCGGTACATAGACTTGGCCCCGGCCGCGTTGAATGGCCACCACCGTCAGTTCACCGCCGCCCAGCCGCTCCAGATCACCGACGGTGCGGCCGATCATCGGCGAGCCGGGCCGGAACCGCAGCTCGGCGATATAGTCCTGAATGGTCAGACGCGCCCCCGTGGCGCCGCCGGCCGGCCGGCGATCCGGCAGCAACCGCCAGGCCAGCACCAGATACAGCACCCCCGCCGCCGCCACCGCCGCGCCCACCGGCAGGAAATCGAACATGGCGAACGGCCGGCCGATGGTTTCCAGCCGCAGGCGCGAGACAATGATATTGGGCGAAGTGCCGATCAGGGTCATGATGCCGCCCAGCAGCGAGGCGAAGGCCAGGGGCATCATAAGCTGTGACGGAGCGGTGCGGGTCCGCCGCGTCAGTTGCAGGGCCACCGGAATGAACATGGCCACCGCGCCGATATTCTTCATGAAGGCCGACAACACCGTGACCAGGGTCACCAGCACGAACACCTGCCGGCCGGTGGTGGTCAGCCATGGCCCGACCAGCTCGATCAGGCGCTCGGCATGGCCGCCCTTGGCCAGGGCCTTGCTGACCACCAGCGCCGAGGCCACCACCACCACCACCTGATCGGAAAAGCCGCTGAATGCCTTGTCGGCCGGCACCACGCCCACCACCACCGCCGCCAGCAGCGCGGCCAGCGACACCACATCGTAGCGCACGCGATCCCACACGAAGAACGCCAGCGCGCCGGCAAGCACGGTCATCGCCAGAATCTGCTGGTACGTCATGCCGCTCCCCGCGTTCCTTTGAACATTGGTGTCGGCGCCTCGTGTATCGAGTCCTTCAGAAGGAAGAGACTCGTGCACGATCCGTTAATCCTCACCGCGTTACTCTACCCCAGGTGCAGCACAAGCGAGCGGAGCACGGCAGTGATGAAGGCGGTGACGTTTGGCGACTGGAAGATCGGCGGCCTGTCCGCCGAGGATTGGTTCGAGCGCGGTGTCGCCTGCGAGCGCACCGACCAACTGAGCGACGCCGTCCAGGCCTATCGCCTGGCCACCGAGATCCGGCCCGACTTCGTCGAAGCCTGGTTCAACCTGGGCAACCTGTTGCGCGACGCCGGGGCCCTCGAGCAGGCCGAGCAGGCCTTCCGCACCGCCGTGCGCCATCGTCCGCGTCTGGCTCAGGGCTGGTACAATCTGGCCGATCTGCTGCACGAGCGCGGTCGGACCGAATCAGCCATCGTCGTGCTGCATCTGGCGGTCGCCGCCGATCCCGACTATACCGACGCCTATTACAATCTTGCCCAGTGTCTCGTCTGGGTCGGTCGCGAGACCGAGGCTCTGCCCTTCTGGCGCGGCTATCTCGAGCGCGACTCGGTGGGGCCGTGGGCGGAGACGGCGCGGCAGCATCTGTCGGGGGCCTGAAGGGCTACCTCCTCCTGTGACATGCCATCAGCTTTCCGTGTTCCCACATGAAAGCCTTGCTGTCACGGGCGTGCGGAGATGGGACGCTATATCTGTCCGGAACGATTGCTGTCGACGGCGCGTCAGCGTGAGCCCCTGCCGGTGGCGGTCGCGGCCGCCCATTCGGCGGTCGCGCTGGAAAGCGCTCGTCGGGCGCAACAGATCGGAGTGATGACTCCGGTGCTGGTGGGCGATCCGGGGATTATCCACCTTCTCGCCGGAGCGATGGACTGGCCGCTCGACGACATCCGGGTGGTTCCGGCCGACGACGAGGCCGATGCCGCCCGCCGCGCCGTCGCCCTGGCGCGGGGTGGCGAGGTCGGGGCGCTGATGAAGGGGCATCTTCACACCGACACCCTGATGCGGGCGGCTTTGGACAAGACCAGCGGCCTGCGCACCGGTCGCCGCTTTACCCACGCGTTTCACCTGTCGGTGCCCGGCTGGCGCAACGAGATAATCGTGTCCGACGCAGCGATCAATATCGCCCCCACCATCGACACCAAGCTGGACATCATCCGCAACGCCGTGGGCCTGGCCCATGCGCTGGGTGTTGCCGTGCCCAAGGTGGCGCTGCTGTCCTATACCGAGGAGGTCTCCAAGCAGGTGCCGTCGACGATGGATGCCGACGCGCTGACTCGCCGCTGCGCCGCTGGTGCGGTCAAGGATGCGGCGGTGTTCGGACCCTTGGGCTTCGATCTGGCGGTGTCGCGCGAGGCGACACGCATCAAGGGCTCGGACAATCCGATCGGCGGGCGGGCCGACATCGTCGTCGTGCCGTCGGTGGAGGCCGGCAGCGCCCTGTTGCAGGCGATGGTCCATTTCCTCAACACCACCGCGGCCGGCGTGGTGCTGGGCGCCACCGTCCCCATCCTGCTGACCTCGCGCGCTGATCCGGTCGAGGCCCGCATCGCCTCGGCGGCACTGGCCCGCATCCTGGTCACCGACCGCTGGCCCCGCCCCACCGGGCGACCCGAACAACCACGGGATCGCCCGGAACTGCGAGCCTGACCTATACCGATGAGCCTGAAGGCTCATCGACGCCCTCGCCGGGCGCGCTCCGCGCTTGGCCGCGGCCGCAATGGCCGCTGGAGCGTGATCCAACCTGATTCGGATCACGCTCTAACGCTCCAATCGCATTACCGCCCGACAAGCAAGCCGCGCGCCACCACCTGCGCCTGGATTTCCGCCGCGCCCTCGAAGATGTTGAGGATGCGGGCGTCGCACAGGATGCGGCTGATCGGGTATTCCTCGGCATAGCCGTTGCCGCCATGGACCTGCAAGGCGTTGTCGGCATTGGCCCAGGCGACGCGGGCGCCGAGCAGCTTGGCCATGCCGGCCTCGATGTCGCAGCGGCGATCGCTGTCCTTCTCGCGCGCGGCGAAATAGGTCAACTGGCGGGCGATCATGGTTTCCACCGCCATCCAGGCGAACTTGCCATGGACGCGGGGGAATTCGTAGATCGGCTTGCCGAACTGGATGCGCTCCTGAGCATATTTCATGCCCACTTCCATGGCGCATTGGGCAACACCGACGGCGCGGGCGGCGGTCTGGACGCGGGCCGACTCGAAGGTCGCCATCAACTGCTTGAAGCCCTGGCCTTCCTCGCCACCCAGCAGATTGCCGGCCGGCACCTGGAAGCCGTCGAAGCCCAGTTCGTATTCCTTCATGCCGCGATAGCCGAGCACCTTGATTTCGCCACCGCTCATGCCCTGGGCCGGGAACGGCTCGTCCTCGGTACCGCGCGGCTTGGGCGCCAGCAGCATGGACAGACCCTTATAGCCCTTCTCGTCGGGATTGGTGCGGACCAGCAGAGTCATCAGGTCGGAGCGGGCGGCGTGGGTGATCCAGGTCTTGTTGCCGGTCACCGTATAGCTGTCGCCGTCCCGCACCGCGCGGGTGCGCAAGGACGCCAGGTCCGAGCCGGTGTTGGGCTCGGTGAACACGGCGGTCGGCAGGATCTCGCCCGATGAAATTTTCGGCAGGAACTCGTGCTTCTGTTCTTCGGTGCCGCCCAGGCGGATCAGCTCGCCGGCGATTTCCGAGCGGGTGCCCAGCGAGCCGACGCCGATATAGCCGCGGCTCAGTTCCTCGGTGACCACGCACATGGCCATCTTGCCCATGCCCAGCCCGCCGTATTCCTCGGGGATGGTCAGGCCGAACACGCCCAGTTCGGCCATGTGCTCGACGATTTCCAGCGGAATCAGCTCGTCCTTGAGGTGCCATTCATGGGCGTGGGGAATGACCTCGGAGTCGGCGAATTTGCGGAACTGGTCGCGCACCAGCACCAGCGTCTCGTCGTCGATGGCCGGGTCGCCGAAACGGTAGTCGTGGATCAGCGCGCCGATGCGCGAGCGCACCGCCTCGGAATGGCCGCTCTCGCGCAGCACCGAGATATCGGCGCAGTGCAGGCCGTGGCGAGTGCTGGAATCGATGCCGAAATCGCTCAGGCGCACCACCTCGCCCTGACTCATCGGCAGGCCGCCATAGAGCTGGTTGAGGTATTCACCGAACGCCGCCTGAAGCATCAGTTGCTCCAACTCGCCGAACCGCCGCGACTCCTCCAGCCGCTTGGCCCAGGCCAGCATCTGCTCCAACGCCGCCACCGTGGTCGCGAACCAGGCGAAGCCGTGCGCGGCGAACTGGTGCTGTTCCAGCAGATCAGCATCAATCTTGCCGTTGCGGCTGACCAGCGCGGTGACGCCGTTCTTGGCGGCCGCGGACAGTTTTTGCGCCGTCGCCAGGGCATTGCCGCAGGTGGACAGCAGATCGGGCAGAACGAAAGAGTCGGACGGCATGGCGGTCATCTGTTGATTCCAGGAAAAGCCAACGGGTTCAATAAGTTAAAGTCGTCGGTTGGTTAAGATGACTATTCTTATCTTAACCAACCGGTCATCATGAAAAATCGGCCAGCAAAGGTGGGGCGACATCACCCCTCGATGCAATCTTCCAGCGTCCGCCGCCCCGGCACACGGGCCTGAATCAGCACCGCCATATTGCCGGGCTTGTGCTCATTCGCCAGCATCTTCATATGGGCCTTGGGGATGTCCTCCCACGAGAACACTTCGGACATGCACGGATCAATGCGGCGCTCGACCACCAGCTGGTTAGCCTGGGCGGACTGGAGCAGGTTGGCGAAGTGGCTGCCCTGAATGCGTTTCTGGCGCATCCACACGAAGCGCGCATCGAAGGTCAGATTGTAGCCGGTGGTGCCGGCACAGAACACCACCATGCCGCCGCGCTTGACGATAAAGCATGACACCGGGAAGGTCGCTTCGCCGGGGTGCTCGAAGACGAAATCCACGTCGTTGCCCTTGCCGGTGAACTCCCAGATGGCCTTGCCGAACTCGCGCACCTTTTTCATGTACTCGGCATAGCCGGCGACGTCGTCGACGTCCGGCAATTGGCCCCAGCACTCGAATTTCTTGCGGTTGATCACCCCCTTGGCCCCCAGGCGCAACACGAAGTCGCGCTTGTCCTCCTCGGAGATGACACCGATGGCATGGGCGCCGGCCGTGGCGATCAACTGGATGGCCATGGAGCCGAGCCCGCCTGACGCGCCCCACACCAGCACGTTCTGGCTCGGCCGCAGGATGTGCGGGCGATGGCCGAACAGCATGCGATAGGCGGTCGCCAGGGTCAGCACGTAGCAGCCCGATTCCTCCCAGGTCAGATGCCGGGGCCGATGCATGATCTGCTGCGCCTGGACCCGGGTGAACTGGGCGAACGAGCCGTCGGGAGTCTCATAGCCCCAGATGCGCTGACTGGGCGAGAACATCGGATCGCCGCCGTTGCATTCCTCGTCATCGCCGTCGGTCTGATTGCAGTGGACGACCACCTCGTCGCCGACCTTCCAGCGCTTGACCTTGGAGCCGACCGCCCAGACGATGCCGGCGGCATCCGAGCCGGCGATGTGATAGGGCGCCTTGTGGTAGTCGAACGGCGAAATCGGCCGGCCCAGCGCCGCCCACACGCCGTTGTAGTTGACCCCCGCCGCCATCACCATGATCAGCACTTCATGGGGGTCGATGTCGGGCGTGTCGACGACTTCGACCTGCATGGCGCGGTCAGGCTGGCCGTGGCGGTCCTTGCGGATCACCCAGGCATACATCTTCTTCGGCACATGACCGAGCGGCGGGATTTCGCCGATCTCATAAAGATCCTTCGGCAGATCCTTCGGGGTCGTGACGGCGATGCTGGCCACTTCGGTCATGGGCACCTACTCCATAGGGTGGGCGGCGGCCCACCGGCTTGACACCACACGGGCGGCGGTCACCCACCCGGCAACCGCCTGAGTCCTTGCCTTGCCGGTCCCCCGGCGCCATTCTAACCTGCCTTGCAGGTGCGAAGAGAACGCCCTTCCGTCGGCTGTCTCTGTGGATTTAGCGTATTGGCGCTTTCTTCGCAATGCACAAAATGATAGTTTCTTTCGTGGGTATCGGATGCCGAGTAACAATATGACCGTGTTTGAGGCCCGGTTCTGCGAGTAATACCGCCGATCAAAGCTTAATGTGGAGTTAGGGATGACCATCAGCCCCGCCGCCGAATCGCGTAAGGATCTGCCAAAGCGCGAAAAACCCTGGCTTTTTCGGACCTATTCGGGTCACTCCTCGGCGTCGGAGAGCAACAGGCTGTTCCGCACGAATCTTTCACGGGGACAGACCGGCCTGTCCATCGCCTTCGACCTTCCCACCCAGACCGGGTACGATTCAGACCACCTGCTGGCGCGGGGCGAGGTGGGCAAGGTGGGTGTTCCGGTATGTCATCTGGGGGACATGAACACGCTTTTCGAGGGGATTCCCCTGGAAAAGATGAACACCTCGATGACCATCAACGCACCCGCAGCATGGCTGCTGTCGCTGTATATCGCGGCGGCGGAGCGTCAGGGCGCGGCGCGGTCGTCGCTGAACGGGACGACGCAGAACGACATCATCAAGGAATACCTGTCGCGCGGCACCTATATCTTTCCGCCCGAGCCGTCGCTGAAGCTGACCACCGACGTGGTCGCCTTCACCTATCGCGAGGTTCCCAAGTGGAATCCGATGAATGTATGCAGCTACCACTTGCAGGAGGCCGGTGCGACGCCCGAGCAGGAACTGGCCTTTGCGCTGGCAACGGCGGTGGCGGTGCTCGACCATGTCAAGGCCTGCGGCCAGGTACCCGATGGCGACTTCGCCCAGGTGGTCGGCCGCATCAGCTTCTTCGTCAACGCCGGTATCCGCTTCGTCACTGAGCTGTGCAAGATGCGGGCGTTTACCGAATTGTGGGACGAGATCTGCCGTGATCGCTATGGCGTCGCCGATGAAAAACTGCGCCGCTTCCGCTATGGCGTGCAGGTCAATTCGCTGGGCCTGACCGAGCAGCAGCCCGAGAACAATGTCTATCGTATCCTGCTGGAAATGTTGGCGGTGGTGCTGTCGAAGGACGCCCGCGCCCGTGCGGTGCAGCTACCGGCGTGGAACGAGGCGCTCGGCCTGCCGCGCCCGTGGGACCAGCAATGGTCGTTGCGTCTGCAACAGATCGTCGCCTTTGAAACCGACCTGCTGGAATTCGGCGACCTGTTCGACGGCAGCCGGGTGGTGGCGGAGAAGGTCGAGGAGCTGAAGGGTCAGGCGCGTGAGGAACTGGCCCGCATCGAGGCCATGGGCGGCGCCGTTGCCGCTGTCGAATCCAGCTATATGAAACAGAAGCTGGTGGAGTCCAACAGCCGGCGTATCAGCCAGATCGAATGCGGTGAGCAGACCGTGGTCGGCGTCAACAAGTTCACCGAGGCGGCACCGAGTCCGCTGTCCGGCGGCGAGCAGGGCGGTTCGATCCTGACCGTCGATCCCAGGGCCGAACAGGAACAGATCGAGCGGCTTCAGGCGTGGCGGGCCGGTCGTGACGGCAAGGCGGCTGAGGCGGCCGTGGCTGAACTGCGCCGCGCCGCGGCGGAAGGCCGCAACGTCATGGAACCGAGCATCGCCTGCGCCCATGCCGGAGTCACCGGCGGGGAATGGGCCCAGGTGCTGCGCGACGTCTACGGTGAATACCGGGCTCCCACCGGTGTCGGCCGCGCCGCCGCCGGTTCCGTGGGGGCCGGCATGCAGGCGGTGCGCGATCAGGTCGAGGCGGTGTCGGCCCGGCTGGGCCGGCGTATCAAGATCCTGGTCGGCAAGCCGGGCCTCGACGGTCATTCCAACGGCGCCGAACAGATCGCCGTGCGCGCCCGCGATGCCGGCATGGAAGTGGTCTATGAGGGCATCCGCCTGACCCCGGCACAGATCGTCAACGCCGCGCTGGAAGAAGGCGTTCACGTTGTCGGCCTGTCGATCCTGTCCGGCTCGCATGTGCCGCTGGTCACCGAAGTGCTGGAGCGCATGCGGGCAGCCGGCCTGGGTGACATCCCGGTGATTGCCGGCGGCATCATCCCGCCCGACGACGAAAAGACCCTGCTGGACGCCGGCTGCGCCCGCATCTACACGCCGAAGGATTACGATCTGACGGCGATCATGGGGGACATCGTCGGGATCGTCGCAGCGGCAGGGTAACGCGGGGAAACATCGGCGCGAAGAACAGGCTGTGTGAAAACTCCCTCTCCCGCTGGCGCCTACGGGATGCACACATTTTACCATTATTTTCCAATGCCTTGCGCTAAAGCATGCGTCATGGCCGGGCTTGTCCCGGCCAT
>OBEQ010665286.1_pt1 | contig 38549 bp, 45 predicted proteins | sample 1670901 | NCBI WGS metagenome assembly OBEQ01 (sample SAMEA104232315, study PRJEB22302) | groundwater metagenome | biome: forest; feature: aquifer; material: groundwater | place: USA | collected 2011-08-07 | depth 5.4 m | reverse complement strand
TCGGAGGCCCGATCACCCTCAACGCATACACCTACTGCCAGGTCAACTACGACGTGGGGGTGGATGGGTGGTCAAGAGAAACATGGCTTAAAAAGCAATAGAGTCGCACCGACCGATAATCACTAGGGTGAGCGAGGCGCTTCGCACACCTTTTTTATTTTTTAAAAATATATTATAATGGCGCTACATGGGAAGATAAAATTAAATCCATCATTTATGGTTGATACGACAGAAGACAAAGAAAAACTTGAGCGGAGAGTCCAATATCTGATGGACCGTTTTTGATTTGCCTGCTAAAGAAAAAGAGTTAAAAACCTTAGAAGACAAGACCCAAATGTTAAACTTTTGGGAAGATCAATCGCTAGCAACAGAAATTAATCAAAAGATTGTTGAATTAAAAGAAGGAATAGAAACAATTGCATTTTTAAGAAAAGAACTGGCTGATATAGAAGAATTGGAGGATTTGATGAAGAGCGATGAAAGTTTCAATGACACACTGGGCCAAAAGTATCGTGAATTAAAAGAGAAAGTTGATGAGGAAGAGTTTAAAATGTTTCTTTCTGGCAAGTATGATAAGAAAAACGCCATTATGGAAATATTTTCTGGAGCAGGTGGGCAAGATGCCCAAGATTGGGCCACGATGCTTTTAAGAATGTACGAGAGGTACTGCGCAAAAAAGGGTTTTAAAATACAAATCCTGCATCAGTCCTTTGGCGACCCAGGAGGGCCCGATGGAAGAATTGGAACCAAGTCCGTAACTTTGGAAATAAAAGGGAACTACGTCTACGGATTTTTAAAAAAAGAAACGGGGGTGCATCGACTTGTAAGGATTTCTCCCTTTTCGTCGCAGAAATTACGCCACACTTCGTTTGCCTTGGTAAATGTGTTGCCAGAAATAGCCAATCAGGACTCCGAAGTTGAAATAAAACCAGATGACTTAAAAATTGATACTTTCAGAGCATCAGGTCCCGGCGGCCAGTATGTCAACAAAACAGAATCAGCTATTAGAATTACCCATCTGCCTACCGGTATCGTGGTTTCCTGCCAATCAGAACGCTTGCAGGGGAAAAATAGGGACCATGCCATGAAAATTCTGTATGCAAAACTTTATCAACTCAAGGAAGCTGAATACAAAAAAGAATTAAAGGAAATTAAAGGGGATTCAGTATCGGCATCATGGGGAAACCAGATACGTTCGTACGTACTGCACCCTTACCAAATGGTAAAAGATGTAAGGACGCAAGTTGAAACGTCAGACACACAGGGGGTACTAGACGGCGGGTTAGATGAATTTATTAACGCCGGTTTAAAAATATAAAACAGTAGGCATGATTAAATTTGAAAACGTCACAAAAATATACGAGCCTGATGTCGTCGTTTTGCAGGATGTTTCTTTTGAGGTCAAAGAAGGTGAGTTTGTGTCAATTGTGGGCAAGTCTGGGGCGGGTAAAACCACCCTTATCCGATTGATTTTGGGATTAGAAACACCCACGTCAGGCAGTATCTTTTTTGATGGTAAAAATGTGAGCGAGGTCAGCGGCGTAGAGCTTCAAAGAATAAGGAGAAGGGTGGGGGGAGTGTATCAGGATTATAAATTACTGCCTACCAAAACCGTGTACGAAAATGTCGCCTACATTATGGAAATTGAAGGAAAGGCAAATGAAGAGATTATCCGCGACGTCCCAAAAGTGTTGGAGGCCATTGGTCTTGCAGAAAAAGTAAATAATTTCCCTAAAGAACTCTCCGGGGGAGAACAACAGCGCTTGGCAATAGCGCGCGCGCTGGTAAATTATCCCGATGTCATTATTGCCGATGAACCGACCGGAAATCTTGACCCGTATAATACCTACGAAGTCATTTCACTTCTGGAAAAAATCAATGCGTCAGGAAAAACGGTAATTCTTTCAACCCATGACAGAGAAATTATCAATAAGTTAGGAAAACGGGTTATTACCATAGAAAACGGAAAAATAATCCGTGATGACCAAAAAGGCAGATTTATTATTTAAGCCCCGCTCAGCGGGTCGTTCGCTTCGCTTGTATGTTTACGACGTTACAAAGAGTTTTTAAATTCGCTCTCACAGACCTTTATCGTAACAAGGGCAGGTCAGTGGCCGCTATTTTTGTCTTAATCATAACCATTGCGTTGGTCACCGGTCTTTTTTTCTTGGGCGGTTTGAGTAATTTTATTATTTCTGCAGTAGAAAATAAAATCGATATTACGGCCTATTTCAAACCAGAAGCAAGTGAACAAGACATCTTAAGTGTGAGGGACCAGATTTTACAAATGTCATCTGGCATAAAGAGCGTTGAATATGTATCAAAAGACGATGCCTTGCGTAACTTCACCGAAAAGCACAAAGATAACCCCGTTTTTTCAAACGCATTAACCCAAGTGGGAGATAATCCTTTTTTACCCTCGTTAAATATTACCACCATCGGCGATACCTCACAGTATGAAAAAGTTGCCACTATATTGCAGAGCAGCCAATACAGCAATTTAATTGATAAGGTTGATTTTTCACAGAAAAAGGCTACCATAGAGAAGGTATTCTCTGTTACTTCACATGCAAATACCCTTGGCTTGGCGCTTACCGTAATACTGGTGTTGGTTGTGATACTGGTGGTATTTAATACGATAAAGCTCGCCATTGACAGTGCAAAAGAAGAAATTAGTACCATGAGGATTGTTGGCGCCTCAAGCTGGTTTGTGAGGTCGCCCTTTATCATCCAAGGAGCTATCTTCGGCTTTGTGTCATTCCTAGTTTGTTTTTTCAGCACTTTTTTGCTGGCCTATTTTTTTTCTCCTGGGCTTGTAACGGTACTGTCGGGTTTTAATGTATTTGGTTATTTTATTTCTCATCTCTGGAATATTATTCTAATTCAGTTGGGTTTTGGCGTCGGATTAGGAATTTTCTCAAGTTTTATCGTGGTGCAAAAATACCTTAAAGTGTAAAGGGCAGCTTCGCTTGAGCGAGGTACAAGCCAGGCGCAAGATTTTATTGCGATGGTTGCGCCTGGAAAGAAAGGTAGATTCTATAAAAAAATATTCCGGGGTCGTCTAGCGGTAGGACCTCAGATTCTGGATCTGAGTACCTTGGTTCGAATCCAAGCCCCGGAACAAATAAAAAAGTAGATTCAACGGTATAAAAATGAAACTCACTACTTTAAAAATTGCAATTGCGCTTGGCGTCGTTACTATATTGTTTGTAGGGTTTTTAATTTTCTGGGGAAATAGAGAAATACCTGTGAATACCAACCAAAACCCATCACCGTCAGATTACAAGAGTCTCACCTTTATGATTGAAAATCAAGCAGTCACCTTTCGTAATGGTTATTCTGAAGTGGAGGCGGCTCCCGGGTCTACCTCAAAAATTATTACCAAATATTTCGGAAACGAGGCTTTTGACGATTTAAATGGCGATGGCGCAGAAGACGTAGCATTTTTATTAACTCAAGAAACTGGCGGAAGCGGTACGTTTTATTATCTGGCAGCAGCTTTAAAGACCTCTACAGGATACCAGCCAACCAGCACCGTTTTTTTGGGTGACAGAATTGCTCCCCAAACTACTCAAATTAGCAGTGGCGCTGTCACGGTAAATTATGCTGATAGAAAACCGGGTGAACCAGTGACAGCAACCCCATCTATTGGCATTTCAAGGTATTTTAAAGTTGAAGGCATAAATTTGGTTGAGCAAATGGATACAGTAGAATTTGGCAAGCCAACTGACCTAGTGGTTAACCAAAAAATTAAATTTAGTGATGGGTTGATTGTTAGCCTTAAAGAAATAAATGATTCACGGTGCAAGCCAGGCGTAATATGCATTTGGGCTGGCGAACTTTCACCGCTGCTTATAGTGACCGGCGGAGAGATTGATAAGGATTTGCTTGAACAAGCTTCGCAAGAACTTAGACTTGGGACAACAACCAACAAAAAGGTTACCAAAAGCGGTTATGTTTTTGAACTAAAAAGCGCTACCGAAAGCACAGCAACTATTATCATAACCAAAGATCCAAAAAATTTAGGGGTATGTTACATAACGGGGTGTAGTAGTGAAATTTGTTCTGATAGGCAAGACATAGCGTCAATTTGTATTTATAAAAAAGAGTACGCGTGCTATAAAACAGCAACTTGCGAGCGCCAAGCAAGTGGCCAGTGCGGTTGGACTCAAACTTCAGAGCTTGTTGCGTGCTTACATAGTAAGTAAAGTTTATTGTGAGGTAAGTTAATCCGTATGAAAAATTGCACATTTTGTAAATTACCCGAAATTAAAGAAAGGGAAATTGCGCAAAATAAATTAGCAAGAGCTTTTTTAACGAATAGACCAATAGTTTCTGGCCACACGCTTGTGATACCTGCTCGATGTGTAGTGAAATATGAAGACCTTAACAAAGAAGAAAAAGAAGCGATAGAAGATTTGAGAAATGTGATTATGACTGGTTTGAAAAAAAGTTTTAAAGCAGAAGGCTTTAATTTCTCTTGGAATGATGGTGTGCCTGCTGGTCAAACCGTCGCACATTTTCACTTGCACATTATTCCAAGAAGTAAGGGAGATGTTGGAATTTATCAATATGAACCTCGACAATTTTTATATCGTCCGAGCACAGAAAGAGCACAAGCCCCTGACGAAGAGTTGATGAAAATTACTAATTTGATAAAAAGTAATTTAGGATAAATGGCGATACATTTAAAAAAAGCTGAAATTTCTGATATTTCCGCGCTACTGGAGATTGAAAAAAGCGTGGCCGGGACGAAAATTTATTCGCCAATGCTTACTGAAAGTGAATGGCTTGAAGAATTCAAAAAAGGGGTAATTTATCTTATTCAAAAAGATGGCGTCGCGGTAGGGAGTATTTCTTACGAAAAGAAAGGTGAAGATAATGCACATATTAGCGGTTTAGCTGTTGACCCAAAATTTCAAGGTCAAGGCATTGCTAAGGAAGCATTAACACAGTTATTGCAGGAGCTAAAAGATATGAAAAGAATTGACTTGGTAACCCATCCTGATAATGTAAAAGCACTTAAACTATATGAGTCGCTGGGATTTAAAGTGGAATCACGAAAAGAGAATTATTTTGGCGACGGTGAGCCAAGGGTGGTGCTGGTGTTAGGGAAGTAAGACTTAGAGTAATTCATGAATATTCAAGGAATTATAAGCTGGGTTAATGAAAACCAAGGACTTGTGGCAGTGGGTATATTTATACTTACTTTAATAGGTTTTTTTATTAAGAAATTCCTTTTTTCTGAAGTTAAAAAAGCTCACACTCAAAGGCAGAAATTTGGTGATCGTTCACTAGGTATTCAATCTGGTAGAGATACAAATGTAAAAGTAGTTCAAGAAATAAAGAAATTTTCTGGTGACCAGTCAATAAAATTATGGCCTTCACATTTAGGAGGCAATGATTCTCTTGACTTAAATGGTTTAGGAAAGCTTATTTTCCTTAATAATGAGGGTGGAGGTATATTATTGGGATTAGACGTTAGTCAACATAAAATTCTAAATCCAAATTTTCCAAAATCAATTGATATGCAGGATGGTCTTATTGCTCACTTTCCAAAAAATGATGGATTCAAAATATCCGATATTTCGATATCTTCTAATCCAGATGATCGTCAAAAATATATATTTGATTTATTTAAAAATAAGAAACAAATAATAGATATAATGGGAAGAAGATTTGTTGTTACACTAAACGAATCTATTGAACATGCGATTTCAGGTATTAGCTCAGCTATGGAGTATAAATTCGGTATTTCGGAGCAGTAGAAACCATAATATGAAAAAGAACGATTATACCATTATTCTTTTCTACAAATTTACGAAGATTAAAAATCCGGAACTTTTTAAATTGCAGCAAAGAAAGATTGCCGAGAGTTTTAATCTAAAAGGCAGAATGTTGATTGCAAAAGAGGGAGTCAACGCAACCTTTGAAGGCGAAATAAAGAAGATAAAAGGATACATAAAAAAACTGCGAGAGCAAAAGATATTTAAAAATGTCGTATTTAAGGACAGTGTGGGGAATGGAAAGGGATTTACAAAATTACAGATAAAGGTGCGGCCTAAAGTGGTGACGCTTGGAATAGGGGAATTAAATGTAGAAAAAGATACAGTGCCAGTAGTGACGGCTCAAAAATTGGAAAAAATGTATGCTAAAGATGACGATTTTGTAGTTTTGGATTTGCGAAATAATTATGAAGTAGAAGCCGGTTATTTTGAAAAAACCGTAAATCCAAAATTAAAAAATTTCAGAGATTTGCCTAGCAAGCTTAAAGAGCTGGAATATTTAAAAAACCCTTCGACAAGCTCAGGGCAGGCCAAAAAGATAGTAGCGGTCTGTACTGGAGGCGTCAGATGCGAAAAAGCGACGGTGCTATTAAAAAAAGAAGGGTTTACCAATTTATACCAACTAAAAGGTGGAATTCACACCTACATGAAAAAATATCCCGGAAAACATTTTAAGGGAAGTTTATTTGTATTTGATAATAGAATGGTGACCCCGGTGGTTGATAGTGTTGCCCGGGAAATTGTGGGAAAATGTTTTTATTGCAGGGCAAAATGCGAAGAGTTTTATAACGATGATTCTTTCCGTCCTTCCCAAAAAGTTATCTGCTGTAACACATGCATTATAAACCGTAAAAACCTTCGGAGGTGTATTCCGGTATAAAGAGTGACTACAAAAAACCAAACCTTTTTAAAAAGATTAGAAATCGCTTTTTTAGGAATTATTGCTGCTTTTAAACAAGAGGCGAATTTTAGAATACAATCTGTGGTAGCGGTGGTAGTGATATTTTTTACGATGGTACTCGGTTTGGACTCTGTGGAAAAATCAGTGATGTTTTTAACCATATTAGTGGTATTAAGTCTTGAGCTCATTAACTCTCAAATTGAAAAGTTCTTGGATATTATTGAGCCCAAACTCCATATAAAAGTTAAAATCATTAAAGACTTTTCAGCGGGAGCAGTGCTTTTATCAGCCTTAGGGTCTATTATCATAGGATGGTTGATATTAATGCCCCATATTCTTAGCATAATACGCTAAATTATGTATTACGATGTTACTATTTTCGATGGTATTAATGGTTTAGCCAACCATTCTGTTGTCGCAGATGCTATAGGAATTTTTATAGCAGACTACGTGCCGTATTTATTGGGAATCTGGTTACTGTTGTTCTTCTTTCGGCCAAAACCCGACCTTAAAAAAAATAGAGCCATGGTGTTTCTTGCATTGACTTCCGGATTCATAGCTAGGTTTATTGTTAAAACCATCATCGTTATTTTCTACCAGCGTCCGAGGCCTTACGTAAGTTTGAGTCCATTGCATAAAATAGTTCCCATGAGTCCGTTCTATAATTTTGAGTCTTTCCCTTCAGGCCACGCACTTTTTTTCTTTGCCGTGAGTGCGATAGTATACTGTTTTAACAAAAAATTGGGAATAATATTTTTCATATGCTCTTTATGCATAGGCCTTGCAAGAATATTTGTGGGAGTCCATTGGCCGAGCGATATCCTGGGCGGGGCAGTATTAGGAACCGGGATCGGATATTTTACGTATTGGTTTTATAAAAAGTTTTATGCAAAACCCGGGTGAAGGACTTAAGTTTTCACCCTAATGCCAATAGTATTAAGGCGAAAGATGCCCATTTTTTGCCTTACTACTATGTACTAGAGCGTAGTAGTGGATGGGTGAAGGCTTGACACCACTTTTGGCTTTTGCTAGCACTTAGGGCGCAAGGTTCGTTGTTTTAAATTCTTTTGTCCCTATCCGCCCTTTCATACCGACCTCCAACTCGCCCAAGGGCCGCAGCACTCCCTGCGGCCCCCCTCTTTTTTTTTGAAAAACAACTATTTGACCTTATGGGATTTTTTTTTTAAAATTCCAGGTGACTTGTCCTTCTGCCTTTTGGGGCCATAGTTCATCTTGCCCGTCTAAATTTTGCAAAGCAAAACTTTGGCGGGTGAAGTAGAACGCTGCCCTGCGACATGAAAATTGGTGGGCGATTAGTTCATTGGTAGAACGCTGTCCTGATAAGACAGAGGTAGAAGGTCCGAGTCCTTCATCGCCCACCAATTTTCATGGAACAGATTCAAATATAAAGTAAATAAAAGATGTTCTTAAGAGCAGAGGGGAGGGTGACGATTCCTTCTTGACCCACCGTAAAAGTTGGAAACTTACCAGTTTGAATTTATAATGTAATCTAATTATTTGTCATGGTACTAACTAACACTCATAAAAAAATACTCATCGTGTCGGCCATCTTAATCGTGGCGGGAGCAGCCTCTGCAGTTGTTTTTTATAAAAACGCGCACCAGGCTCCAGTAGCTCCAGTAACGCCAGCTCCTGAATCAGAGCAAACCCCAAATACTAATGCTACGCAACCTCCTAGCCCGCAATCACCTAATATAACCAACGGAGGCATTACGGTCACTCCTCAAAACCCAAGTAGCCAGGGTATTTTTACGATATGCTCTGATAAGTGCGGGGACGGCATTTGCCAAAAAGCTGACCCGACCTGTAAAAGTGACGACCCTAATTGTGTCTGCCCTGAAACGGTAAAAGAGTGTCCACAGGATTGTAAGTTATAGTAATCCTATTAACCATGGAGCAGAAATATCTGATAGGTATTGGTTTGATGGTGTCAGCCTGTATTGTCGGATTTTTTATTTACGCTGCCATTATCAAAGAAACTCCATGGGTGCAAAATAGTTCTCTTGTGCCAAGTGCAGAACCAGCACCAGTTTCTTTACAAAGTAACCAAACCGCATGCCGGGCAGTCCGACAATCAGTGGTTACTAAAGTTATTGATGGCGATACTGTGGTGGTTGAAGGTGGATATCATGTACGGCTTTTGGGGATTGATGCTGATGAAAAGAACTACCCGTGCTATACTCCCGCCAAAGAACGTTTAGAAGTACTCGTTTTGAATAAGGAAGTTACCTTAGAAAAAGATACTACCGATGTTGACCAATATGGAAGATGCTTAAGGACACTGTTTTTGTTTGGCCAAAATATTGATTTAGAACTTGTAAAAGAAGGACTAGCTATTGCTAGGTTCTACGAGCCAGACATAAAATACCAGCAAGAAATTTCTGGTGCGGAAGCCCAAGCAATTAAAAATAAAACAGGATGTAAGTGGAGTCACGACAAATAGGTTTACAATGTCATTAGTTTTTGCTATAATAACAGTAGCATTAATACAGGAATAACTACCTATGACAAAATTCGTAATTAAAAAAGACGGTAAAAAAGTTCCCTTTGATTCAGAAAAGTTAAAGGCATCAATTATGGCCGCTTGCTCGGATGCCGGTCTTTCAGATGAAGAGAAAAATAGTGTGGCAATGCAGGTTTCGTCTTCAGTGATTATGGATTTTAATACTAAGGAAGAAGTTTCAACGACAGAAATTAAAGACAAAGTCCTCTCTGAATTAGATACTTCGTACTCCATCGTTGCTAAAGCTTGGAGGAAATACGAAGAAGGTAAAAGTGAGTAACGGTTTGGTATGCAAAAATATTTTTCAAAAAGTTTGCAAAAGGGCAAAAACACTTACAGCCCGCCGCGCGATAAATCTATTAGTCGGTTTTGGGGCAATGCGGCGCGATTGGAACATAGCAATGTAAGGAATAAAAATAAAGGTAAAAAACGATAACGTGAAAATCATTGTAAAAACAAAGCCAGGGTCAAAGGAAAATAAGATAGAAAAAGTTGATGAGGCCAATTATATTGGGTATGTCAAAGAGCCACCCATCAATGGCAGGGCTAATGCCGCATTGATTAAGTTATTGGCGGGTTATTTTGACATTAGCCCTTCCCTTATTGAAATAATTTCAGGGTATATGGCGCGGGTAAAAGTGATTGAGATTAATAATTAAAAAAGTATTCCAATAAGCAACCAACCAGTTGCTTTTTGATTGTGGTTTTGATAGCCTTACTTTAGAAATCAGTGATGTGCACTGATGGTTTCAGCCCTTTCCCAACTTCATAGGAGCTCAACGATGAGCGAAAGAAATTTCAGAGAAATGCTGGAAGCCAAATGGGCGGAAGGCAAGTTTGTTTGCGTTGGTTTGGACACCGACTTATCGAAAACGCCTGAATGCTTGCGTTGCATGGGCGATGCAGGAGATAGGATCAGGGCGTTCAATCAGAGGATCGTGGATGTGACCAAGGACCTCGTTTGTGCGTACAAGCCCAACACAGCGTTTTACGAGGCACACGGCAATGAAGGGTTTTGCGCCCTGCGTGATACTATCAAGCACATCAACTCTGCTGCCCCCGATGTTCCAGTGATTCTTGATGCCAAAAGGGCAGACATCGGCAACACCAACGAAGGATATGTAAAAATGGCGTTTGATTACTTTAAAGCAGACGCCATTACTCTGCACCCATATTTGGGAAAGGAGGCGCTCAAACCTTTTCTTGACCTAAAGGACAAGGGTATCGTTGTGCTTTGCCGGACGTCAAATCCTGGGGCCGGCGAATTCCAGGACATTACGATTGACGTTGATCTTGAGGAAGGCGAATTCATTGCAAAAAAGACGGGTTCGTGGTGTCTCCATAACGGGGCCTACACCAGGCCTTTCTACCTGCATGTCGCCTACCAAGTGAGCAGGAAATGGAATGGGGGTAAGAACTGTGCTTTGGTAGTTGGTGCAACGTACCCTCGTGAGCTTGAAACAGTCCGCAAGATTGTTGGCGATATGCCGATTCTCATTCCAGGGATTGGCGCACAAGGCGGCGACTTGGAAAAGACGGTGTCGGCTGGTAAAGATAGCCGTAGTTGGGGGATGATCATTAATTCCTCGCGTGGTATTATCTTTGCATCACCAGGAACGGATTTTGCGGAGGCGGCTCGCATCGAGACGCTAAAACTTCACATCCTCATCGCCCAGTACCTTAAAGGAGGTTCATCGTGAAAAGTCAGATTACCATTCACCCCACTGACCACCTGGAAACTCTGCGAAGCTGTGGCGGATACTATTCGTGCCCTAAAGATGCTGGCGGCAAACGCTTGGGTCCGCTCGTCGGCTACGCAGGAACCTATGTTGATCCAGAAGGTAAGAAAAAGCAGTACGTGGGTGACGTGTACGCTAACTTTGCCAAAGCAGAGGAGTACCCCTGGGTGTTGAAGCATTTTGCTGAATGCATGGGGGATTTAAGACCCTTTGGCATTGACGCATTTTGCGGGGCTCCCTACGGTGGCTGGGCATTTTCAGACATGCTGGGCCTGCACTTTAAACTTCCGGTGACTAAAGCAGAAAAGAAAGTCGTTGCTCTGGCAACGGCAACCATGCGCGAACAATCACAGCTCGTTTTTGGGCGGTACGCTGTAAAAACAAATCTTCGCTACGGAATTGTCGAAGATGTCTGCAACAATTTTTCCACCACTGAAAATCAAATAAAGCTTATTTGGTCTTCGGGCGGATATGTGGTGGCCATTATATGCCTGCTAAACCGGTCAGATACGGTACATGAAAAATATTACCCAAAATGCATGCCAAGCATTGGGATACCGGTGGTAAGTTTGGTGCGCAAAGTCATCCCGGAATACAAACAAGACGACCCATTGGTTGCCGAAGATTTCGCCAAGGGCAACGTGGTTTTAAAACCAAAGGATGAGTGGCATCGTTTGGTTTTCAAGTAGAATAGTTTTACGAGTATAGGCCGTTGGGGAGTCTTCCTCTCGGCTCTTTTCTTGCATTAAAACTTGATTTTCTACCCTAACAGAGTAGACTGTAGATAATGAAACGCAGGGTAAAAAAGTTGATAAAGAAAAAACCGGCAACACTATCGGCAAGGAAGCTTTTTTTTAGAAAAAAGAAAAGAAACCCGCCTCCGCGAAAAACTCTAGCGAGGCAGAAAAAACTAAAAAAAATAGTAAAGCCAAAAAAATCAATAAGGGAAAAGAAAAGGAAAAACGTTATCCATCGCAGAAAGAAGGTAGTACTAAAGAAAATTAAACCGTTGAAAAAACGAAAAGTTACTGCGCCAGTTAAACGGGTTTCTTCTAAAAAATCTTCAAGGGGTAAAAAAATAATTAAGCGAGAACCTGGGGCAGCAAGGAAGCTCCAACCACTTCTAAACGCTTTTTTGCCTGCAGAATCCTTTTTTAAAGCTAAAATAAAAGTTATTGGAATTGGTGGGGGCGGCGGATCAATCGTTTCCGAAATTGGCAGGTCTTTACATAAGGCAACTTTTATTATTGCCGATACCGATATTCGGGCTTTTAAAAAAAAGTCGGGTATTAAATACTTTTTATTCGGCCAAAACTTGACCCATGGGCTAGGTACCGGAGTAAACCCCGAATTAGGAAGAATGGCCGCTGAACAAGAAAAAGATAAGATAAGCCACTTTTTTGACGATCAGGACATTGTTATTTTTATTGCTTCTCTGGGCGGAGGACTAGGGTCGGGGGCTACCCAAGTATTTGCAGAAGCCGCAAAAGATTTTCATGGAATCACCCTCGGTATTTTTACGCTCCCTTTTAAATTTGAAGGGAAAAATAAGTACAAAATAGCATTAAAATCCCTTAAGGAGCTAAGGAAGTCTTTAAACGTTTCTATTACCATTCCCAACGAGAGAATTTTCAAGGTTATTGAAGCTAATACCGCTATCACTGACGCTTTTTCCATGGTCAATGAAAACTTAATTGAATCCTTGGAAAGTTTGATAGACTTGATTTACAGTCCCGGCATTATTAATATTGATTTTGCTGATTTGAAAGCGATACTAAGCGGTAAAGGGAACGTAGCATTCTTAAATACCGCTGAAGCCACTGGAAAAAACCGAGCCGAAGACGTTGCCCAAAAAATATTGCATAATTCTTTGTACCAAACCAGCAATTTTACTGCTGATAAAATCCTTTTTAATATTTCGGGAGCTAGCAACTTAAGTATGTTTGAAGTTGACAGGATTAGCAGGATGATTTCAGAAAAAAACCCCAAAGCCAAAATTATTTTTGGAATTTCTAAAAATACCAAGTATAAAAATAAAATAAAGACAACACTGCTCATGACAGGGTTGGGCCATGAAATAGCGCCACCAGGTCAAGAGTTAAAAATAATAAGCCCGGAAGTAAAAGAACAGAAGAGTGAAAAGAGTATTCTCCCCAAAAAAGTTATTAAAAAATCTAAACCAAAACGCGCTCATGCTTTACCAGTACCACCATCCACGAAAAAGCCTGCTAGAGGTAAAAGGCCAGATGTATCAAGCCAGGAACCGGTGCCATTCATGGATCCGTTTCCTGTGTTTGAAACTGCTGACTCCGCAAGCAATCAACCAGCTGAAATTAGCCTAAAAAAGTTACACATTGTTGAGACAACTGCAAAGCCGAAAAAAGCCATTAGGAGAACCGCCCTAGACATTAAAAAAGCAGAAGAGCAGGAAGAAAATAAGCAATCCGTACAGGAAAAAGAATGGGAAATACCCGCTTTTTTAAGAAAAGTTAAATTTAAACCATAATCATCAAGAACATACCTTATGGAAGAAGCATTAGAAATAAAAAAAGCTATCATTCCCATTGCTGGACTCGGGACAAGGTTTTTACCCTTATCGTTGGCAGTTTCCAAAGAGTTTTTTCCGTTGGTAGACAAGCCTATTATCCAGTACATTGTTGAAGAAGTCAAAAAATCTGGAATTCATGAAATTATCTTTGTGATAAGCCCTAAGCAAAAGATGATTTTGCAGTATTTAAAAAAATCCCCGGAATTGGAAAAATTATTAGTAAAAAGAAAAAAAGAATCAACCCTAAAAGAACTCAAAGAATTTGAAGCGATGTTTGAAGGCATTACCTTTCACTATGCCGTGCAAAAGCTACCCCATGGAGATGGTCATGCCATTTTGCAGGCAGCAAAATTGGCGGGCAATAATCCTGTTGCCGTTTCATTTGGGGACGATATTGTAGATTCGTCCGAACCCGCCTTGCTTCAATTAATAAATATTTTTAAGACATGCAATGCGCCCGTGATCGCCTTAAAATCATTGCCCAAAGAAAAAATTTCGGCCTACGGGTCGGTAGCGGTGGAAAAAATTGCAAACCATTTATATAAAATCAAAAAAATAATTGAAAAACCGGCGCCGAATCAAATTCAGTCAAACTTAGTTGTCGTGGGAAAATCCATTTTAACCCCTGAAGTATTTGACTATTTAAAAAAGGTAAAGCCGTCTGAAAAAGGTGAAGTTATTTTAGCAAATGCCTTGAGTGAAATGTTAAACGACGGAAAAACCATTTACGGCTACGAAGTAAAAGGGGAGTGGCTTGAATGCGGAGACAAGTTAAAATGGCTGAAATCGTTTTTTTATTTGTCGCTTAAAGACCCTGTTTTTGGTAAAGACCTTAGAGACTACGTAAAAACAATTAAATAGTCTATTCTTGTGGTGGAAAACCCCTCTTTAAGGAAGGGTTTTTATCGGCTAGTTAGTTCAACAAGTAAGTGCAACACTTTGGTAAGATAAGTGTATGCGCTACACACATTTTTCAATTGAGGAGCGGGAAAAGCTTCAGTATCTATGGTGGGAACGTAAATCGGTGAGGGAAATGGCCCGAATACTTGGCCGTTCTCCTTCTTCCATTTCCCGTGAGTTCAAGAGGAACTTTCCGAAAAAGCATCGGGTCTACGCCTCACGGTTAGCCAATGAACGGGCGTTACAAAAACGCAAAAGCCGAGGCCGCCACGACCGTCTGAAAAACCGAACCATCAAAGATTACGTCATCAAAGAACTAAAGAAACGCACCTCGCCGGAACAAATTGCTGGTAGGATTAAGATTGATATTTCCGGTGCCACCATCAGTCATGAAGCCATTTACCAGTTCATCTATGCTCAAATCCACCGTGACGGATATGGTTGGCTCAAGCCCGGTTGTCAAGATTTAAGAAGCTACCTTCGCCGACGTAAAAAGCGTCGCACCCACCAAGGCACGCGACGCTGCCAACGAGTATTACGTATGCCAGGGTTATCCATTGATGTTCGACCAACAGTCGTTGAAGAAAAAACCAGACCGGGCGATTGGGAGTCAGACAGCGTAGCTTCCAAGGACAATCAAGCTGGCATCAACACGCTGCTGGAACGGAAAACAGGATTAGTATGCATCACAAAGTTACAAGCCAAAACCGCTGAAGCCACCGTATCAGCCATTGAAAGCAGGATGAAGAATTTGCCAAAAGCATTACGTCAAACGATGACCTTCGACAACGGTTCAGAAAATCAGAAGTGGGATGAGCTACAGGCAAGAACCGGTGTACAATCATACTTCGCTCACGCCTATCACTTCTGGGAACGGGGAGCCAACGAAAACGTTAACGGTCTCATTCGAGATTTCTTCCCCAAGAAGACCGACTTTAGGAACGTATCCGAAGTAGAGTTACAGGCAGTGGAGGACAACCTCAACAACCGTCCGAGAAAACGCCTGGGGTGGCTTACTCCCTTAGAGGCATTGGCAAAAGAGCTGGAAAAATTTAACATGAGTATCAATACCGTTAATCTCCGCAGTGTTGCACTTGCAGGTTGAATTCAGTCCTGCATATATTGACAACCTTATGTTTTTACGTTATTATGGAGAAAATGTTCTTTAAGTGATTTATTACTTATGCTGTTTGGTATGGTGTAAGTAATAAATCTCGGAGGTGTCGCGCATGCCGAAATTACTAGGAAAAATGCGAGCCATTCTAGGGGCAAATTTATCTCCAGAGGAAGATGAAAGTCTTCATCTTGGGTATGAAGGTGACGAATTTACCTTCGCCACCACTGACCAGGGGGCAGGGTTCTTAGAATGCGAAGATTGCGTTCTTAAGATAACCCGTCGTTCCAGCGGGCGGGGATGCAAGGTGACGGTATTTAATGCCAACACCAAGAAGAGTTGGGATGCCGGCAAGGAGGTATTAAAACTTACCCCAATTGCACGGCCGTTGCCTCTTCTGGCCAAGGAAATTTAAGAAGTCACATCACCATGGCCGTTCAGAGAAATCTGGGGGCCATCTTTTTTTACATTTTTACAGTATTCGTGTAGAATAAGTGAATATGAAAATTGCCTTTTTTGAAGTTAAGGATTGGGAAAAAAAGTACTTACAAAACCATCTTAAAGACGTTGAGGTTTCTTTTTTTTCAGAAAAGCTTTCAGCAGAAAATGCTGCTATCGCCAAAGATTATGAAATAATTTCTGTGTTTGTTGATTCTCAAGTAAATGACGAAGTACTGAATACATTGCCAAACGTAAAAATGATTACAACAAGGTCAACGGGATTTAACCATGTTGACCTGGCAATGTGCAAAAAAAACGGAGTTGTCCTTTGTAATGTACCTCATTATGGAGATAATGCGGTGGCTGAATATGCGTTCGCCTTGCTTTTGGATTTATCAAGAAAAATCCACCAATCCATTGAAAGAGTCAGAAATGGGGGTTTTGCATTTGAAGGGCTTACGGGATTCGATCTAAAAGGCAAAACCGTCGGGATTGTGGGCATGGGTAATATTGGTCAGCATGTAGCTAGGATTGCTCAAGGTTTTGAAATGAATATATTAGCTTTTGATGTTAAGCAAGATAAAAAATTAGCAAAAAAAATAGGTTTCGTGTATGTTGCCCTGGAAGAATTGCTTAAGAATTCTGATATTATAAGTTTACACGTGCCATATAATGAAAAGACTCATCACTTAATAAACTCTGACAATATTAATATAATAAAAAGGGGCGCCTATGTGATTAACACTTCAAGGGGAGGAATTATCGAAACCAATGCTTTGGTGAAGGCATTAGCTGATGGTACTATTGCGGCAGCCGGCTTAGATGTACTAGAAGAAGAAGGTTTTATTAAAGAAGAAATTTCTTTGTTATCTCAAGAATCCTCAAAAAAAGCTGATTTAAAAGTAGTCCTTGAAAACCATATTTTAATGGAGCAGGAAAACATCATCATTACCCCCCATAATGCTTTTAATTCAAAAGAGGCATTGGAAAAAATTCTAGAAACTACCGTGCTTAATATAAACTCTTTTTTAAAAGGCAGGCCAATCAATTTCATACCATGAAATACGACCTCATTATTATAGGAGCTGGTCCCGCGGGGGTTTCTGCGGGAATTTATGCAGCGCGGCAAAAATTAAATATCTTAATGATTTCCAAAGATATTGGCGGCCAAGTTGCCAAAAAAGCCGTTGATATTGAAAACTATCCGGGGTTTGAAAAAATCTCCGGGCCAGATTTGGTTGAGCTGTATAAAAAGCAACTAGCATCAAACGATTTAGAAGTGACGCAGGACGAGGTGTTGGTGATAGAAAAGCCAAAAGATATTTTTTTGGTCAAAACAAAATCGGGTAAAGTCTATGAAACAATTTCTGTTATCATTACGTCGGGTGCAGAGTCAAGAATGCTTAACGTTCCCGGGGAAGAAACATTTGCGGGAAAGGGTGTAAGTTATTGTTCACTGTGCGACGGACCGATATTTAAAAACAAGGTAGTGGCAGTGGTGGGTGGCGGCAATAACGGATTTGAATCGGCATTATTTTTATCAAATTACGTAAAGCACGTAACTATTTTAGAATATGGCGCCAAGCCCAATGCCGATGCCGAAAATCAAGAGTTGGTAGCAAAAAATCAAAATATTGAAATAATCACTAATGCCAAGGTAACAAAAATTGAAGGGAAAGTGTTTGTCAATGCCATTTACTTTGAAGATTTAATTTCGCACGAAGAAAAAAAATTAGATGCCAGCGGTGTGTTTGTTGAAATTGGCTATATTCCTTCTACTGCATTTGCCAAAGAGCTTGTGGAACTAAATGAAAAAAATGAAATTGTCTTTGACTCAAAAACATTAGTCACAAAAACGCCGGGGCTTTTTTCAGCAGGGGATTGCAATGTATCAAGGTACAAGCAAATTGTCATGGCATCGGGCGAGGGAGCCAAAGCAGCTCTTTCGGCGTACGAATACGTAAAAAAGAATAAATGAAAAATGCAATTATATTACATGGAACGGGAGATTCACCGGATTTGTATTGGTTTCCCTATGTAGCAAAAGGATTAAAAGCAAAGGGGTATGAAGTCTGGCTTCCCGCATTGCCAAATGCTAAAAAACCAAATCTTAAGGATTGGCTGACATTTGTATTGGAAAATGGAAAAATTACCAAAGAAACTGTAATCATCGGCCATTCAGCTGGAGCTCAGCTTGTTCTAAGTATACTCGAAAATATTGATACAAAAATTAAACAGGTGATAGTAGTAGCTGGATATTCAAAGCCCTTACCAAAAACAGAAAACGATGCTAAAAACCAAGATGAGTTTAATTGGGACAAAATAAAAAACAAAGCCGAAGATTTCGTTTTTATTAATTCAGACGATGACCCATGGACGTGCGATGACAAGCAGGGCAAGATTATGTTTGACATGTTAGGCGGCATTCAAATTATAAAGCACGAAGGCCATATGGGTTCACAAATGTATAATCAGCCATATAAAGAATTTCCACTTATCTTAAAGTTAATAACAGATTAAATTATGTCTAAAATAAAAGAAATAATTGCGCGAGAGATAAAAGACTCGCGTAGCAAGCCCACGGTGGAGGTTGAAATTACCACCGATAAAGGAAGTTTTGTTGCGTCATGCCCGTCGGGCGCTTCCACCGGAAAAAATGAAGCACTAGAATTGCGAGACGCCGATGGCCGGGGCGTTACGCAAGCCATAAAAAATGTAAATGAAATTATTGCTCCAAAATTAAAGGGAAAAGATCCTGTCAACCAAAAAGCACTAGATGAGCTGATGATTGCCTTAGATGGTGCAGAAAACAAATCACAATTAGGAGCCAATGCGATATTGCCAGTATCTATGGCAATATGCCGTGCGGGAGCCGGCGCAAAAAAGCTGCCTTTATACACTCACATAAGCCAACTTGCAAATTTTGGCGCCAAGCCCAGTCTGCCCCAGCCCATGTTCAATCTATTGGAGGGTGGGGCGCATGCCGTCGGTAGAAATGACTTAAAAGCGCAAGAATTTATGGTTGTCCCGCGCAAGAAAACATTTGCCGAAAATATACTGCTTGGCAGTAACATTTTTGATAATTTAAAAAAAGTATTAGCACACAATTTTGGCGAAGTTGAAATTGCTATGGGTGACGAAGGAGGCTTTGCGCCCGACATTGATACGACCGAGCAAGCCTTATTTTTACTAAAAAATGCCATCGCCAAGGAAGACGCAACCATTGCCTTGGATATTGCCGCTTCGCAATTTTTTAACGGTGAAAAATATCTATTAGACGGACAGGAACTAAGCCGGGCCGGATTGTTAGATTTTTATACAGAATTGGCAGCAAGATTTGCAATTATTTCCATTGAAGACCCTTTTGCCGAGGAAGACTGGGAAGGATTCAAACTTATTGTGCGACAAATGCCAAACATCACTATTGTGGGAGACGATTTAACCACTACCAACATAAAAAAGATAAAAGAAGCAAAATCCAAAAATGCCTGTAATGGAGTTATTATAAAACCAAACCAAATCGGCACGGTTTCTGAAACCATAGAGGCGGCCAATTTGGCAAAATCATACGGCTGGAAAATTATGGTAAGCCATCGGTCGGGCGAAACCATGGACACATTTATTGCCGACTTGGCGGTTGGCGTGTCAGCAGACTTTATAAAATCCGGCTCTCCCAGCCAGCCGGAAAGAATGGTAAAATACAATCGGCTGCTAGAAATTGAAACCGAATTAAACAAAAAGAAGTAAATCTAAGCCAGTCTATATCATACCCATAGACTGGTCTATGGGTATATCACCAACATGGGAAGGTTTCACTTACAAAGTTTACCAAAATCAAAACGGATTCAGATGATCGGTGAATTTTACGATACTATAGATTCATTAAGGGATAGAAATGAGGTTCGTTTATTTTTTAAGGATTTATTAGTTGCCGATGAGATTGCGGGATTAATGAGAAGAGTTGAAGTGGCAGTTCTTTTGTCTGTCGGTTTCACTTACGAAAAAATAATAGAACATTTGGGGGTTGGTAAGGAAAAAATTTCTAGCGTCCACAAGAAATTATTGCAAGACGAAAGTGGTTATAAGATCATTGTCAAAAGATTAATCGAAGAAAGAAAAAACAGGTTAAGGAAAATGAAAAAAGAGGAAAAAAATAGATCGTCTTCTTTTGCAGTACTAAAGAAAAAATATCCTGGACACTTTTTACTGAATAACCTATTAGATGCTGCTATAGAAAAAATGGAGGAGGATGATAAAGCATTGGAAAAAGAAGCGGTGTTGTTTACACCTTCGTCAGGTCGCGTAAGAATAGCCGATGGTAAAAAATAACTATAGCATACCCATAGACCGGTCTATGGGTGTAGTTAGGGGGATATCTTTTGATGTGATTAATTTTTTAACTAATGTATATGAAAGAGGGTGAACAATTTTTAAATGAAAAATATCCAGATTTACAAAGGTCCCAAGAAATAGAAAGCGCGGCCAAACGCCAGGAGATTCGTATGGGAGAAAAACCTAAAGACAAGCACGAAAAAGTTGAGGCATATTTAAAGCGCCTCAGTGAAGTTTTTAGCCCAGAGAATGTTGAAAAGAAAGAACAAAGAATTGATATTCTAAAAAGTAAACTCCATGATAAGCTTATTATCAAAGAAATTCCCGAAAGCTATTTTAAGCAACAACAAAAGATAGTAAGAGAACAAGGACATGGCGCCATTGAAATCACTGACCGACTACGACAGGAAGCACTAAAAACAATCACTGCTGACCAAAAACAGAGCCTTGATGCATGGGTTGATTATTTAGGCTCTTCAGATGCCACATATCCTGATTGGTTAAAATATTGGGCCTTCAGAAGTATTACCGGGCTATCTCAATACGACAAAGAAGCTCATGAATTTAAGAAGAGGAGCAAGGGAACTACAGCGCCATTCCCCGATATTAATCGCGAAGCGTTGGCGTATGTCCTTGATGCTGTAGAAAAACAGCAAAAAAAGAAAGTAGAAAAGAAAGGTAAGAAAGAAGTAAACGAAGAAATCCCACAAGTAGCCGACCAACAGTGGGAAAAGCTCCTTAAAAATCAAAATTTTGCAAAACTCTACGCTCATGCAATAGAAAAAATAACCCCCGCTTCAGAAGAAGAAAAAGAGAAAATCGAGGGAGAATGGATAAAATACGATCGAAATAGCGACGCCAAGCCTCTTTACGAGTCTCTACAAGGACACGGCACTGGTTGGTGTACAGCTGGAGAAAGTACCGCCGAGGCACAGTTGAAAATGGGGGACTTTTATGTTTTTTATACCAAAAATCAGTCGGGATTAAATAAAATTCCCAGGGTTGCCATAAGAATGCAGGAAGGTGAAATTGCAGAAGTGCGGGGCATTAATGCAGATCAAAATCTTGAACCAGCGATGGTTGATATTGCTAAAGAAAAATACAGTACGTTGCCTGGAGGCGGAAAGTACGAGAAGAGAAGCAGTGATATGAAAAGATTGACGGAGATTGAGAATAAACTTAATATTAAAAACAAATTTGATTTAGCTATTGAAGAGTATAAAGTTAGGATTAAATATAAATACGATTACGAAGAGAACATTCAAAGACTAGCTGGATTTGGGGTAGTCCCAAATGTATATGAGTATCCAGAAGATGAAAAGAAGACAAAAGAAAGTATGGAAACTGAACTTAATAAAATGTATTTAAAAAGCAAAGAGCTAGATCTATTAAAAGAAGAATTAAGATTTCTTTACGAAATAGATGGTGGAATTGAGGGGTTTGGCTATAAAAAAGATCCAAGAATAAAAGAAATCAAAGAGAAAAGAGACCAAAGGAGGGATTTTGCCGTACTGTTCAACTGTGATACTGAGAACGTAGCCTTAAGGGATTATGAAATGAGTGACGAAACTATCGTATTGGTAGGTGATTTACAAGTTGTTTATGTTGTTTATGATAACCTAAAGCACGTTACCGGGAATGCAGATTTTAGTGGCGCGAAAGTAGAAAAACTTGGGAAGTTGGAATCTATTGGGGGTTATGCCAATTTTTATGGATCAGAAATTAATGATCTTGGTAAATTGCAAAGTATTGGGGGCCATATCTACATTGGGAAAGATTCAAAACTTGATTTTAGCAGGATTAAGGTTGGTGGTAGGGTGGTAAAAGGAAAGCCAGGAGAACCAATAGAATATGTAGATCCTCCTGAATTATAAAATATTATTTTAATTCTATAACTATGGCAAAACTATTTTTATTGCGTCATTTAAAATCACAGTGGAATGAAGACCAGGAATTTGCCGGGTGGGTTGACAATCCCTTGTCAAAAGAGGGGATTTTAGCGGCGCCAGAAATTGCCAAGAAGCTAGAGGTTGAAAGAATTGATGTGGTATATACTTCGCCCCTAATAAGAAATGAAGAAACGGTCTTGAGGATTTTTGAACACTTTGAAGATGAGTATCCTTTATTTATCCATATGGATGGCGGAAGAATGCAGCAATGGGGAAATTTTACTGACATAAATGAAAATGATGTACCGGTGTATGTATCGGAAAATTTAAATGAGCGGTATTACGGTCAATTGCAGGGGCTCAACAAAGATGAGGTTGCAAAAAAATATGGAGAGGAAAAAGTGCACTTGTGGAGAAGGGGTTTTAATGAAAAGCCACCCGGCGGAGAATCGTTAAAAGATGTATACCAACGGGCGGTGCCATTTTTTAAAAAATATGCTCAAAAAGATTTGGCTGGCAATAAAAATGTGCTACTGGTGGCAAGCCATAATAGCTTGCGGGCGATTGTAAAATACATTGAAAATATAGCTAATAATGATATTGTCAGCTTGGAATTGTCATTTGGTTCTCTCATAAAATATGAATATCATGGTGGAAAATTCATAAAAAATACCTAGATTTGCATTTATATAAAAATGTACTATACTGTAAATAAGTCTCATATTAAATAACCATTCACACCAACATGCGTATGTTTAAACCAAATAAAAATCAGATATTAATAGGGTTGGCGGCGATAGCGGTTATCGTAACCGGTGTCTTGATATCTGCTAATTCTAACCCACTGTTGCGCGAGAAGCTTTCATTTTTAAAACTTAATTTAGGCATGTCCTCTGACACGATCGCAAAAAAATCAATAGACTACTTAAATAAAAGTGTGTTGCAGCAAGGCCAGACCGCAGAGCTGGTGAGTGTTTCTGAAGAAAGCGGAGTCGTAAAAATGAAGATAAAGATAGGCACTAATACCTACGACAGTTATGCCAGTAAAGATGGCAAGCTTTTATTCCCAGAAGCCTTCGCTTTAGACGGAAAAACTACTGCTCAAACTCCTCAAAATACCCAAACCGCGACCATTACTCCTAGTAGCGTGAAAAAAGTTAATACTACCTCTCTTGATGTGTATGTGGTGAGCAGATGCCCTTACGGGCTCCAGGTACAAAGAGCTATTTCTGATGCGGTGAAAAACATTCCATCATTAGCCAAGTATATTACCGTGCGATATATTGGTGACGTCTCCGGTAATACCATAACTTCTATGCACGGAGATGCCGAAGCAAAGGAAAATTTAAGGCAAATATGTATCAGGGACGAACAAAAGAGCAAATACTGGACGTATGTTTCATGCCAGATGAAAAACGGTGATACCGCAGGATGCCAGGCTTCCTCAGGTATCGATGGGGCCAAGCTTGATGCATGCGTGGCGGACACTCATAGGGGGTTAGCCTATGCAAAAGCAGATTTTGCCTTAGACACCCAGTATAATATCCAGGGTTCACCCACCTTAGTTCTTAATGGAGAAAGAATTTCAGAAGACGCATTTGGTGGTAGGTCTGCTGATTCAATGAAAAACATTATCTGCGACTCGTCAACCACCCAACCTGACTTTTGTTCAGTAAAATTAAATACTAATCAGGCCACGACGTCATTTTCGCTTACCTATGCCGGTTCTGCCTCTCAAACTGCTGCTGCCGCCACCGGTACTGGTTCTAATTGTGCTCCTGCCACCGTTCAATAATATTACGCTAAAAAACTTATGATTACGATATATTCAACACCAACGTGTGTATACTGTAAAACGTTAAAAGAATACTTTGCGAAGAAAAATATCCAATACCAGGAGATTGATGTTGCCAGCAACGAAAAAGAACTGGAAAAAATGGTCCAAATTTCAGGACAAATGGGCGTTCCGGTGGTTGATATTAACGGAGACGTGGTGATTGGTTTTGACAAAGAAAAAATAGACGAACTGTTAAATATAAAGTAACATATGAATTTTTTTAGGGATATAACAGATAGTATATATAATCCTAGTTACTACCGAAGTTTGATTTCTCGGCCATTTTCTGAATCTTTAACCTATCTTGTTCTTTTAGTGCTATTGTTTTCTGTACTAAACACCGTCGTTTTTTCTTTTACGTTCGTTCCAATGGTGCGTTCTGGCGTGCAGGCATTAAAGTCCGGGGTTTTGCAACATTATCCTAACGAGCTTGAGATTTCCATAAAGAAAGGCAAGGCATCAACCAACGTTAAAGAGCCATATTTTCTAAAAGTGCCCTCTGACGTAGCTACTAGTAATGAAATAAAAAAGGAATTTCCTAATGTCAAAAATATTCTGGTGATTGATACGAAAAATGATTTTTCTCTGTCGCAATTTGAATCGTACCAAACCTACTGTTTGCTTAACCAGCAAAACGTGGCTTGCTATAATAAAAATAAGCAAATACAAATTACGAGCCTGTCTACAATGCCAGATTTCATCCTGAATAAATCCGGTGTTATTGATTTTTTACGAAAAATTGAGCCTTTTATAAAGTTCATTTACCCAATTTTAATCACTCTTTTATTCCTAGGAATGTTTATAGGGTTTTTATTATGGTATCTTATCTATCTTTTATTCGCCGCACTTTTAATTTGGTTAGCAAGTAATATAAGAAAGGTTCATATTGGATATGGGAAGTCTTACCAATTGGGGATGCATTTAGTGACCCTCCTTGTCATTATTAATTTTATAATAATTATTTTGAATACAGCTAACATCCAAATTCATACATTCTTTTTACTCCCCACAGTATTGTTGGTTGTCATGGCATTTGTTAATATAAAAAAACAAGAAAATACCACCACCGTTACCGGTGAGCAAACAACAACATCGTTATGATTAACATTGCTATCAATGGGTTTGGTCGCATTGGCCGCCAAACCTTCAGACGAATTTTAGAAACCTACCCGGCCCTTGAAATTGTTGCCATTAACGACTTAACTGATACCAAAACTCTAGCCCATTTACTAAAATATGACTCCAATTATGGAGTTTTCGGTAAAGAAATAACGGTTCAGGGAGATACCATTCTAGTTGACGGAAAGCCTTATAAAGTTTTTGCAGAAAAAAACCCTGAAGTTCTTCCCTGGAAAAAATTGGGAATTGATATTGTCTTGGAATGCACCGGTCTTTTTGTAGATACCGAAGGCGCAAAAAAACACCTTAAAGCAGGAGCCAAAAAAGTCATTATTTCGGCTCCATCAAAAGAGAAAGATTTGCCGGGATTTATTTTGGGAGTTAATGCTGACCGTTACGATCCTGAAAAAGTGAATGTCATGGATATGGGGTCCTGTACCACTAATTGTTTGGCAGTTATGGCGAAAGTACTGCACGATAGTTTTAAGATTGAAAAAGGGTTTATGACTACGGTTCATAGCTATACCAACGACCAGCGAATTCTTGATCTGCCCCATAAAGATTTACGGCGTGCGAGGGCGGCGGCAGTAAATATTATTCCTACGAGTACGGGGGCGGCAAAATCAATTGGCAAAATGATTCCAGAGCTTGATGGAAGGCTTGATGGTATTGCCATGCGTGTACCAACGCCCGTCGTTTCTGTGTTGGATTTGATTGTTCATGTGCAAAAGCCAACAACAAAAGAAGAAGTGAATAGTGTATTTATGAAAGCCGCAAAAGAGAAGTCTTTTAAGGGAATTCTACGGGTTGAGGAAAACGAGTTAGTGTCCATGGATTTTAAGGGAGACTCTCATTCAGCCATTATTGATGCCGGCCAAACGATGGTAAAGGATAACTTAGTAAAAGTGGTTGGTTGGTACGACAACGAATGGGGGTATTCCTGTAGGTTAGCAGAGTTTGCCGACTTCGTAAGTAAAAAGATGTGATACATTACAAAAAAAAGAAAGCCACGCGGGTGCGGGGCCTTTTTTGTTGAAGTGGACTAGAACTCATAATTTGCCGGCTGAAATATTCAGTCGGACACCTTCGGCAAGTGCGTAGAATTTGCTAGGTCCTTCTTCTGGCGGGGGATAACCCACCAGGATGCCTTCCTTGACTAGTTCTGCAAGGTAGCGTTCAACTCCACCATACTCACAAGCCGTTTCATCGGCTACATAGGAAATCGGAATGGGCAGACTACTATTTTTGGCCCTTGCACTGAAAAAAATCAGCAAAATCTCGATTTTTTTAACAGTCTCGGGGTCATCAAGTTTGTTATCGCAAAAACCGACCGTCAATCTTATCATTTTTTTCTCCTAAAGGAGCCAAAAAGAACAACCTAGAGCCAAGTGTATGTTTTTTATTCTCATTTGTCAACTTGTTGTAGAAAAATAAAAATAGTATAATTATCCAATACATAAAAAATATGGAAGGAAAAAAGAGTATTTTGTGGTTTAACGAAGTTGGCGTAGCGGATGTTGGTTTAGTTGGCGGAAAAAATTCATCGCTGGGAGAAATGTACAATAATCTGGTTTCAAAAGGAATCAATGTTCCCAATGGTTTTGCCACTACGTCACAAGCGTATTTTTATTTTTTAGATAGCACGGGGCTAACCCGCCAAATTGAAGAAATGTTAAAAGATGTCAACATTCATGATTTAAAAAGTTTACAGCAAAAAGGAAAAAAAATCAGAGAATTAATCATTGCATCTCAATTACCCGATGGTCTGCAACGTGATATTGTAGCCAGCTACAAAAAATTATCGGATTCATACAACACCGTAAATGTAGATGTTGCGGTAAGGTCTTCAGCCACCGCCGAAGATTTGCCAGGAGCTTCCTTTGCTGGCCAGCAAGAAACATTTTTGAATATCACTGGAGAAACAAATGTGTTGGAAGCCGTAAAAAAATGCTTTGCATCGCTGTTTACCGACCGGGCTATTGTGTACCGGCAAGAAATGGGGTTTGCCCATACTAAGGTTGGATTATCCGCTGGTGTCCAAAAAATGGTTCGGAGCGACTTGGGGGCTTCCGGCGTAATGTTTTCTTGCGACACTGAATCAGGGTTTGCCGATGTGGTCTTAATTAACGCAAGCTATGGCCTCGGCGAAAATGTGGTTTTGGGGAGAGTTGCACCCGACCAATATTATGTATTTGAGACAACCCTCAAAACTGGTCACCAGCCAATTATCGAGAAAAAATTAGGGTCAAAGTTGATTAAAATGGTCTACGATAAAAATCCCAAGACACCGACTAAAAACATCAATACTACCCAAAAAGAACGAAACAGTTTTGTCTTAACCAACCCGGAAATTTTACAGCTAGCTACATGGTCAATGCAAATTGAGGAGCACTACAAAAAGCCCATGGACATGGAGTGGGCAAAAGACGGCAAAGAAAATAAATTATATGTGGTGCAGGCTCGTCCCGAAACTGTCCAAAGCAAGCGAAATGTAAATGTGCTTGAAGAATATGTATTGGAAAGCAAGACGGGAAAAATACTGGCGCAGGGAATGTCGGTTGGGTCAAAAATCGGCTCTGGGCGAACTAATAAAATACTTTCAGCCAAAGATATTAATAAATTTAAAAAAGGGGAAGTGCTGGTAACGGGTATGACCGACCCCGACTGGGTCCCGGCTATGAAATTAGCTTCGGCCATTGTAACTGACCAAGGGGGCAGGACCGCGCACGCCGCTATTGTATCGCGAGAATTAGGAATTCCTTGTATTGTGGGCACAGGAAACGCCACCAAAAAAATAAAAACTGGTACTCCTATAACGATTGATTGTTCGCAAGGCGAGCACGGAATGGTGTACCAGGGCTTAATACCATTTAAGGTAAATAAAACCGATATTTCTAAGATTCAAAAGCCCAAAACAAAAATTAGCATGAATTTGGCAGATCCGTCGCAGGCATTTAACTTAAGTTTTGTTCCTAATGATGGCGTGGGTTTGGCTCGCGAGGAATTTATCATCGCCAACACTATTAAAATTCACCCCAACGCCTTAATTAACTACAAAAAACAATCACCAAAAGTAAAAAAACAAATTAATGCATTAACTCTTGGCTATGAAGACAAAACTCAATTTTACGTTGATAAATTAGCTGAAGGGATTGGAAAAATTGGCGCGGCTTTTTATCCAAAGCAGGTAATTGTGCGATTTTCCGATTTTAAAACGAATGAATATCGTCAATTAATTGGGGGCGAAGCCTACGAGCCAAAAGAAGAAAATCCTATGATGGGCTTTCGCGGAGCTTCGCGATACTACAACGAAAAATTTAAAGATGCATTCATCCTGGAATGCAAAGCCATCAAAAAGGTACGCGAAGAATTTGGCATAGATAATGTGCAAGTCATGGTGCCAATGTGCCGCACATTAGACGAAGCAAAAAAGGTAGTTGCCATTATTGAAGGAGCCGGATTAAAACGAGGTCAGAGCCCATCACTACCCGTTGGCCAAACGGCCAATGGTGTGAGGATAAACAATTTAAAAATTTATGTGATGTGCGAAGTGCCGTCAAATGTTATTTTAGCCAAGGAATTTTTGGAAATTTTTGACGGATTTTCTATTGGGTCTAACGATTTAACTCAATTAACCTTGGGCCTTGACCGAGATAATTCATCAATTGTCAGCGTTGCCAACGAAAAAAATGAAGCCGTAAAAATTTCTATAACCAAAGCCATACAAGCTTGCAAAGATGCCGGTAAATATTCAGGCATTTGTGGCCAGGCCCCCAGCGATTTTCCAGATTTTGCAGAATTTTTAGTAGAGTCGGGGATTGAAAGCATTTCACTAAATCCCGATACCATTATAAAAACCACGATGGTGGTTTTAGAAAAAGAGAAACAACTAACTAAACAATAATATGAAGCAGATTTCTACGATAAACGGAATCGGAGTCATTTTCCTTGCGGCGATAATATTATTGAGTATAGTTTTTTTGGTGCTTCCCAAGAATTTTCAAGACTATGTGGTTTTAAATAAAAACTCTAGCCAAAAATCAGTCCCTGTACGGGTTAAAAGTTTTACCTATAATAATAAACCCATTCACCCTTCTTGTTTGGGAGATTTAGAGTCGATAGTTTTTAGTAATAGCTCTCAAGGCATAAATAGCCCAGAATTAAATTCATTAGATATTAAAGAGTGCAATCATTCAGGAGATTTTCAAGAAGGTTCTGCTCTAGGTAATTCAAATGGTATAATCTACAATCGACGGTGCGATGCTAAAAATTGTAATTCTCCTGAGGGTTGGTTTTATGTAGATAATAAGGTAAGCGGTTATTATGGTTACAAGGTTCTTGAAAATGTAGGAGATAAATTTTTAGTTGCAACCGATGAAAATAATGATGGATATAGTCATCATACTAGCCTTTTTCTCATCACATATAAAAATGATACATTAACACTTTTTGATAGTATTGATGATGGGGAAAGATGTCACAGCTTATTGAATTATCAAATAAGCGGCAATGATCTGTATTATTCTAAAAACTTAACTGCCACGGATATGCTAGGAGAAAGAGGTAGTGATATGTATGGACATTTAGATAGTGATTTCTCCTGTGTTGCTCTTGCTAATTATAAATATACTTTTGGTAATGAAAGGACTCCTATAAGTAATTTAATTTCAGTTACCTTGCCAAAAACACTTCCGCCAAAAGACCCCAATTTTGCTAACTCTACTTATCAAGATTGCTTTAACAATCTTTTGAATTCATATATTACTGCTAATAATAGAAAATTTACTATACCACAATACAATGAATTTCAAAGGCAATTTTTTAATTTGTGTGTAAACAACCATGTTTGACATCATTACCTTTGGGTCGGCCACTCAAGATATTATCGTAAAACCAAAGCACTTGACGGTTTTGCAATACGCAAAACATAGGGATGCCAGCAAAGAGGTGTGTTTTCCTATGGGTTCTAAGATTGATATTGAGGATATCATGTTTAATTCTGGCGGAGGGGGGACCAATACCGCCGCTACCTTTGCTTTGCAGGGGTTTAAAACGGCTTTTTGCGGAGTTGTTGGGATTGATGTTTCAGGGCAAGAGATTATTGATGAGTTAAAAACGCTAAAAATAAATACGAATCTAGTCCAAAAAACTGATGTAAAGAGAACTAATCACTCCATTGTTATTTTGAACAGCGGGCAAGACGGAACGATTTTAGCGTATCGGGGAGCGGCTGAATTAATGGACGCAAAAGATATTCCTTGGGGTAAATTAAAAACACGGTGGATGTATTTGGCGCCCTTGACTGGTTTACTGGGAAACACCTTCGGCACGTTGGTAGATTTTGCGGTTACCAACAAGATAAAAATTGCTGCAAACCCATCAATAGCGCAGTTGTCTTTGCCAAGTGAAACGCTTGCAAAAATTTTTGAAAAAATTAATGTAGTTATTTTAAATCAAGAAGAGGCCAGCTTTTTAACAAAAGTCCCTTTTGTAAACGAGTCCGAAATTTTCAAAAAAATTGACGAACTATGTCCCGGAATTGTTGTCATGACCAAAGGAGGAGAAGGAGTGATGGTTTCCGATGGGAAATTTGTATATCGGGCCAAGCCTCTAGAAGATAGGAAAGTAGTAGATACCACCGGAGCCGGGGACTCTTTTGCTTCTGGATTTTTAAGCGAATTTATGAAACGTGGTGATATTGAAAAATCTATCCAGCTTGGCATGGCAAATTCGCAGGGGTGTTTGTCAGAAGTCGGTGCCAAAAACGGTTTACTAAAAAAAGGTCAGGATTTTAAAAGAGTGGAAGTTAAAAAAGAGACTATCAATAATTGAAATTATGAAGCAAGAAATAAACTAAATAGCATGAAACCGCTAAAATATTATCTCCAAAAAGCGTATAAAGAACACTGGGCCTTGGGTCAGTTTAATTTTTCTGATTGGTCGCAGGTGAAGGGAATCATACAAGCGGCGCAAAATTTAAAATCGCCCATTATTTTGGGAACTTCAGAAGGTGAAAGCAAGTTTGTGGGTTTGCAGGAAGCGGTGGCAATGCGAAATATATTGAGAAAGAAAACTGGCCTGCCCATTTTTCTAAATTTAGACCACGGAAAAAGTTTTGACTATTTAAAAGAGGCGGTCTTGGCCGGTTATGACATGATTCACTTTGATGGCTCAAAATTACCCTTAGTTGAGAATATAAAAATAACCAAACAAGTTATCGCATTCGCAACATGGCGCAGAGTAATGGTAGAAGGGGAAGTGGGAAGATTTGGTACCGATGCCTCAAAGGTGTATGCCGAAAAATTTGAAATTAAAAAAGAAGATTTAACCCATATTGAAGACGCGTCCCGTTATGTAAAAGTGGGAGTGGATATTTTAGCGGTGAGTATAGGTACTTTCCATGGCATAGACAGTAGTGGAGTTTCGCCTCATATACGGTTAGACAAGTTAAAAGAAATCAAGGAAAAAATTACTATTCCCATGGTGTTGCATGGAGGGTCAGGGACGCCGGAGGAAGATATTAAAGAGGCAATAAATTTGGGAATTTCTAAAATCAACATAAACACCGATATACGGCTTGCTTTTTCAAAAGCCCTAAGAAAGGCACTCCAAGCACAAAACGACGAAATAACCCCCTATAAATACCTCACAGGGCCTATACAAGCAGTCCAAGCCGTCGTTGAAGCAAAATTACGCCTTTTTGGCAGTGAGGGGAAAGCCTAGATATTTACTTTTACAAATAAATATAGTAGGATTCCTTCATATGATTTCATTAGAAGCAACTCTACGAAAAGTCTTAGGTAAGAAAACTAAGGCCATAAAAGACCGCGGGCAGATTCCGGCGGTGGTTTATGGTCCAGGAGTTAAAAATGTTTCTATTCAAGTAGATGAAAAAGAGTTTAAAAAAGTCTTTAAAAAAGCTGGTGAAAGTTCGCTTATTGAGCTGTTAGTTGAGAAGGAAAAAAGACCGGTACTGGTCCATGAAATTCAAAAAAATCCTGTTTCTGATAAAATAATTCACATTGATTTTTTCCAAGCTTCATTGAAAGAAGAAGTAGAAGTGGCTATTCCCTTGGTGTTTGAGGGCGTGGCGTTGGCCGAAAAAGATTTAGGCGGAACGCTGGTAAAAAATATTTTGGAGGTTGAGGTTAAAGCTTTGCCGCAGAATTTACCCCACGAGATTAAAGTCAGCGTGGACTCTTTAAAGACTTTCCAAGACCACATTTTAATTAAAGACTTAGTGTTGCCGCCAGGCGTGAAAGTTCTTAAAAAACCTGATGAAATTATTGTTTCTGTCTTGCCTCCTCAAAAGGTTGAAGAAGAACTGGCTACTGAAATTAAAGAAAACGTAGAGGATATAGAAAAGGTGGTTAAAGAAAAGAAAGAAGAAGTAGTAGTTGAAGAGCCCAAAGAAGAAAAACCACCTAAGGAGGAGAGGAAGTAGTTGTTATCATTTGTTTTGCAAAAGCCCTTTACAGGGCTTTTTGTTTTTGGTAAAAAAAAGGAGACGTACAGATGATGAATTACCGTAAAAAAATATTTTTCTTATCAATACTATTGGTTTTTTTGCCCATCGTTGTTTTTGCCGAGGATTTATCGGTAGTGTGCCAGCAAATTTCAAATACCGATACGAGCTGTAAAGATGTGAGTTCTGCTGATTGTCGGGCGATGCTAGAAAAATGTGCTGCATATTACGATGACCAAAGCTCTCAAATAGCCAAGGATATCACCAAGACGACCCAGCAAAAAAATACCCTGCAAAACCAAATAACCGTTCTCAAGAAAAAAATAAAGGGTCTGGAATACCAAATTACCCAGGGGACTCTTATGGTAAAGGATCTCAACTCGCAAATCGGGGATACCCAAGTCTCAATAGATAAAACCAATGTAAAGATTCAAGATTCCCAGCATCAAATTACCGTTATTTTAAGGGAAATATACCAAGAAGACCAAAAGCCGTCCTTCCAAATTCTTTTTGAGGGGAATTTAGCAGATTTTTTTAGTAATCTAGCCTACTTAGAAAGTTTAAACTCCAAGGTTTCTAATCTTTTAGACAGCACCGAAAACTTGACTCTGTATTTAGAAGACCAGAAAAATAAAATGGATACTGAACGGGGGAAACTGCAAAAAACGATACAAATTCAAAGCCTCCAAAAACAGGAAAATGAGCAAAATAAAAGACAGCAAGATAGCTACTTAAAACTTACCGAAGTGCAGTACCAACAACAGGTAAAAGATAAGCAAGATGCCGATAAAAAAGCAGCAGCAATCAAAGCCAGAATTTTTGATTTGCTGGGGGTCTCTAATGCGCCTACCTTTGGTCAAGCGTATGATATTGCAAAGTATGTTTCAAGTATCACTGGCATAAGAGCAGCGTTTATCATGGCAGTGTTGACTCAAGAATCTAATCTTGGCAAAAACGTCGGCCAATGTTATGTAAAGAATACCCAAACGGGCGATGGAATAAAAATAAAAACAGGGGCTTTTTCACCCAAGACCATGAGTCCTGTTCGGGACATACCGCTGTTTTTAGATCTTGTAAATAATATAAACCAAAGCAAGGGCTTGGCGCGAGATCCTTTAACTACACCGGTTTCTTGTGTAATTTACTATAACGGTAAGCCGTATGGGTGGGGAGGAGCTATGGGGCCGGCGCAATTTATTCCTTCAACGTGGGTCACTGCGGGATACGGGCAGAAAGTAACCGGTGTTACCGGAAAAATAGCCGACCCGTGGGATATTTCAGATGCCTTTTTAGCAACCGGATTACTGTTAAAAGATAATGGTGGTAAAACTAATGAATTTAATGCCGCCATGAAATATTATTGCGGAGGAAACTGTTCAAGATACGACCGATTTTATGGTAGCTCGGTGGTGAGTATCGCGAATCAATACGAGGCAGATATTAAGGCGATTGGTGGTTAGTGTAGTTAAGTACTCTGGGTCAACTATAAAACTAAAAACACCAGAGACCGGTGTTTTTAGTTAGGCCCTTGACAATGTTTAATATTAAATATACACTGCAACTAGTAAATTTCGTTGCTCTGGGGTTTTGCATGGTACAAGATTTTCAGTGTAATGACATTGGGAGGACAGTGCGATGTTGCTGGTGAAAAGTATTCTTGCCAGGATGTCCGAGGTTTCCCTCACGGATGCAAAGTCGCCCCAGGAGGATTTGGAGGAGGGTGATAGAGTCGTTGGGATTCTCACCGACGACCTCAAACGGCTCCATGTAGTGATGGTCAAATCCATCAAAACGCTCAAGTCAGTCACTCAACAGATCGACGAGTGGATCAAGTCGCTGGAGGGAAAGGAGATTCCCGAATACGATGAGGCGGGCAGGAAGAAAAAATTTTTCTTGGCCACCATCGACTGCGAAACCCTCACGATGTGTTTCTGGAATTCGGTTCGGAACGAATTTCCGGAGATTGCCGGCGAAAAGTCAATCGGCCTGAGAAAAGACTGGCAGGTTGTCGTTTCCGACCCCTTTGTCAAATTAAAAAAGGAGCTCTTCGAGCTCTTCGAAGAGGTTTTCTCTTCCTAGGGGAGAGTTTCTTCACGCCCAAGGCCCTTAGCGTCAAAAACGACTAAGGGCATTTATTTTGTTAGTTGCTTTTTAAATGCTTTAAAGATTGGCTCCATATCTCCCTCAATAATACTTTCCAAATTGTGCCAAGATTTGCCGATGCGGTGATCGGTTATTCTGTTTTGGGGAAAATTATAGGTACGAGTTTTTTCTGACCGCTTGGCCCAGCCTATTTGCTCGCGCCGTGCCTGGGTTAACTTTGATAAATCTGCTTCTTCCTGCGCTTGCAATATTTTTGCAGCCAAAATGTTCATGGCGTTTTCTTTATTTTGCAACTGGCTTCTTTCAGATTGAGAAGTGACTACAATACCGGTTGGTCTATGGGTAATGCGTATGGCTGACTCTGTTTTGTTGACGTACTGACCACCGGGACCTGAAGCCTTGTAGGTATCTACTTGCAAATCGCTGGGGTTGATGTGAATTGCTTCACGCTGATTTGGTTTTTTCAATACGGCTACGGTAATGGTTGAGGTATGCACTCGGCCTTGTTTTTCCGTTTTTGGGATTCGCTGTACGCGTTGCACCCCGCCTTCATTTTGCATTTGGTCGTAGGCCCCAGGGCCCTGCAATTCAAATACAATTTCTTTGTATCCGCCAATATCAGATTGGCTAGAATCCAGTACCCGTTGCCCCCAGCCTTGCGACTGCGCATATTTTGAATACATTCGATATAAATCGCGCACAAAAAGCCCGGCTTCGTCTCCACCGGTTCCAGCTCTTATTTCGACAATAACGCTTTGTTTCTCTGCTTGATTTTCCATTAAAACAGTGTAGCATACGAATTAAGTTTTGAGAACAGCATCCCACAAGGAGAAAACAATGCAGGGCTCAATAGATGATCAGTTTGTTGATTTGTCATCAATGCCGTGGCAAAAATGGTACTACATATCATACTGCGTGATTAATCTTGGCAACAAGCCGGGAGTTGAAGATCGGGTCCATAATGCACTATTTGCTATATCAAAATGCCCCGACGATGCAAAAGCTATTGAAAGATTTAATCAATTCAATCAGCAAGAAAAATACATATGCGAATCTCTGGGTAAAAAGTTTCTGGCGGGGTCACTTTTTACCATAGAAAAAGGAAAGGTTAGGGAAATAAAACTTAACTGATGGTCAAGGCGGTTGCACAAGCACCCGCTATTTTTTCTTAAGACTTGACTGCACTATAAAAACTTGCTAATATTGCGTGTATTGAGTAATATATATTTATAAATGAAAACAGATATCCATCCAAAATATTTTCCTAAAGCATCTGTGAAGTGTGCCTGTGGCAACACGTTTTTTGTTGGCTCAACCAAGGAATTTATAGAAACTGAAATTTGCGCAAAGTGCCACCCCTTTTATACTAAGAAGGAAAAAGTGTTAGATACGTTGGGAAGAGTGCAGAAGTTTAAAGATAGGGCCGCAAAGAAACAACCTCCAAAAGTGAAAAAAGTCCGTGTAAAAAAAGAAGAAAATTCACCCAGTTAAATAATTTTCGGCAAGACCAAAAATTAAAATCCAAAGGATTTTACTTAACCGGGTAAATAATTATGGCAGGAGACAATAAACCATCAATTCTTAATGTGGAGCACATGCAAAATGCCGGTCTGCATTTTGGGCACAAAGTTTCAAAGCTTCATCCAAAAATGAAGTCGTATGTGGCCGGTATCAAAAATAATGTCCATATTATTGACTTGGAAAAAACAAGTAAAGAATTTGAACGAGCGCTACAATTCATTTCAAATATGGTTTCTGATAGTAAGACGATGCTTTTTGTGGGTACAAAAATACAGGTGAAGGAATTGGTAAAAGGTGTAGCACAATCTTGTCGAATGCCCTATGTGACCGAGCGATGGCTAGGCGGTACGTTTACTAATTTTGAAACTATTGCTAAACGCGTGCAGTATTTTAAAGAGCTTGAAACTAAAAAGGCAACCGGTGGCCTTGAAAAATATACCAAGAAAGAAAGAAGTCTCTTTGATAAAGAATTAGAAATTTTAAGGAAAAAATTTGAAGGCATTACAAATTTAGCAAAATTACCAGACGCCGTACTCATTTTAGATGTTAAAAAAGATATTGCTTGCGCTAAAGAAGCCCGAAAAAAGGGAATTAAAATTGTGGGGGTGGTAGATACCAATATTGACCCAGGTCTTGTTGATTATCCCATTCCTGCTAATGATGACGCTATTTCTTCAATAAAGTATATTTTAGAAAAAATTTCTGAAACCATACAACAGAGTAAGTAGTATGATTACTATAGAACAAATAAAACAGCTCAGGGAAGAAACGGGGGTTTCTCCCACTGAAATAAAAAAAGCTCTCCAGCAAGCAGGTGGCGACTTAGAAAAAGCTAAAGAATTGTTACGGGTGTGGGGCAAGGCGTTGGCACATAAAAAGACTGCAAGAATGGTGAGCCAAGGTGTTATTGATGCCTACATACGCCCTAATTTAAAAACCGGGGTGCTCTTGGACATTCGCTGTGAAACTGATTTTGTGTCGCAGTCTCTCGAATTCAAAAGTCTTGCCCACGAAATTTCTCTGCAAATTGCGGCTATGAAACCCTTATTTGTATCAGAAAACGATGTGACCGAAGAAGTGTTGGATGGGGAAATTAAAATGTATAAAGAACAACTTAAGGATTCGGGTAAGCCAGAAGTTATTGTGCGACAGATTTTAGAAGGAAAAGTAAAAAAATACAAGGAGTCAATTTGTTTGTTATCCCAGCCATGGATAAAAGATGATACCAAGACCATTAAAAATTTGGTTGAAGATACGGTGGCAAAAGTAGGCGAGAACATAGAAATAAAAAGATTTATAAGGTACGAGATTTGAGCGATAGCGAAAACCCCGCCCTCTATGCCGATTGAAGGTGTGCGAAAAGCAATAAAATTAAATACATAATAACATTGTTCATTCCGTCCTCTGTAAGTAGCTTAGAGGGCGGGGTGCTCACTTTGGTTCGCATGATTCAACTTATTGTATTGTTAGTACTAACAGCTTCTTTAATAGGAATACTTTTTATTTTATACAGAAAAATCCCGGTTTTGGTCCAGTTGCCTCATAATGGACACCACGGTTTTAAAAAGAGCAAATTTATTGCAAATATCGAGAAAAAAATACGAAACACTCATTTTCACTTTTTCGAAAAGCAGATGCTTTTACATAAGATTCTTTCATGGGTTAAAGTGTGGACATTACGAGTTGAGACGAAGATTGATACCCTTTTGCATGGAATCAGAAAAAAGGCCCAAGAGTTGGACAAGGAGGTAAAAAAAAAGAGATAGTAACCGCCATCTTAGCTCAGCGGTAGAGCAACTGTTTTGTAAACAGTAGGTCCCGAGTTCGAATCTCGGAGATGGCTCTGAAAACTTATCGGCACGGGCTATTGACAAGGATTTTATTTAGACTAGAATACAGGTATTAATATTAAAACTTCATACCAACACAAACATATTTTGTAAAACTTAAATAGTTTTAAAAATATCCGCGAAAATGTTTTAGATTAAAAACATTTTCGCGGGTGTTTTTTTCAGATTTGATTGCAGGGAAAGAATTTTGAAAAACAAGACTATAACATTATATATAATGTTATAGTATTAATATTGAATCCTGATTTTAAAAAACCATCTTAAAATCAGGGAAGGTAAGTAAATTAGTTTTTTAAAGTTGTTTCGAATAAGTTGGCCAATTACTTTAACATTGGCATATATATGAATTTTATTCATATTTTTTGAGAGTTTGATCCTAGCTCAGGGTGAACGCTGGAAATGTGGATACCGGCATGCAAGTCAAGGGGCCGCAAGGCACCGGCGAACGGCTTAGTAACACGTAGATACATACCGTAAAGT
>OBEQ012428715.1_pt1 | contig 38563 bp, 37 predicted proteins | sample 1670901 | NCBI WGS metagenome assembly OBEQ01 (sample SAMEA104232315, study PRJEB22302) | groundwater metagenome | biome: forest; feature: aquifer; material: groundwater | place: USA | collected 2011-08-07 | depth 5.4 m | reverse complement strand
TGAATGGCTGCGTCGCGGCGTTTTATTTATCGATAAAGCCAATTCTCAAAATCTTGGCAGCGGTAATTTTCGTGGTCTTGGTATACGGTCAAATTCTCCGGCCAATGATTATTTGGAAGCCATTGGCAGAGATGGTGTTTTTGCTGAAGTTTTGAATACGGAAATTGGGCGAGCAATCAAAAGTCATAGAGATCAAATTCTCTCACTCCTGCTTGTGGCACAATTTTTGGAGGCTTTGCGCGAGCGTTTTCAACAAGTGCTTAATGATTATCCGCAAAGTAAATTGGTTTCAGGTACGAAAATTGTTAGTGCTCATTATCAAACGGATAGCGAGAGAAGACGCTTTGCGACGTTTACGCAGGACGGTCAGTCCTTTTCCTCAAGAAATATTGTTCTTGCTACGGGTGGAAAGGCTAATAAATACTCTTTTGAGCGCAGAAGAACGGCACTTAGGCAGCCCGTAGTGTTTGATTCTGATGCGATACTTCATGGTCGGCATGTTGAAGAAATTATAGATGCTCTTCGAGAATTGCACGAGGATTCATCTGTTCCAAGAAATATTAAATTAAGATTGTCTAATACTATTGATATTTTAGGTGAAGCAAAAGATTTATCTTCAAAGAAAAATAAGGCATTAAATGAAATTGAGGAAGTTATTGAAGATGTTAATCTGGAAGCTTATCCAAGAACAAGGTTATATACAATAATTAGTCTTCTTGAAAATATATAGTTTTATTTGAATATTATTTTTTTAATATGATCTTATTTTATGTCTTTATTTTGCTTTTTTTATACTTTATTTATCTGTTTTTTTATTTTACTTTTTTTATTATTTTTTACTTTTAATTTTTATTCTTTATCTTCATTTTCAAGAAGAGCAGTATAAGGAATTACTAAGGTGTCATGTTTTGTTTTTACAATAATTTTTGTTGCAAGATTTTTGATAACATTACCTGTTACTCTTTTCATTCGTACTTTTTTATTTTTTGGATAGTTTTTTCTGATACCAAAGCCTGTGAAAAGATTTTTTATCCAGTCTTGGAGTCCGAATGTAAGAGACAATGTTGTAAGAATGGATGCAATGAGGACGAGGATTATTGTTACAAATTTAGTTAAGGAAAGTTTGTTTAGTGCAAGAATAACACTGAGTACATATATTCCAAAACTAAGAACTGTTCCGACATAATTACTAATGCGTATTTCTATTCCCAATTTTTCTAAAACTTCTTGAAGTCCTACTTCGATGAGAATTTGTGTTGTTAATTTTCCTACAAATCTTCCAACGATTATTCCCAGTAAAAAGATAGTTAAAGCAAGTGCAATCGTCGTAATTTGAGCAGAAATTATTTCAATAAGAGTCATAGGATAGTTGTAAATTTTGTTTATTTAATTAATTTACGTTTAAAAAACGTTTTTTTCATATTCTTTATTTAATGAAACCTGCAAAAACATTCACAAGAATAACCAGTAAAAAGAAAAGTGAAATATATTTTCCAATGTATTTTGTTTTTTCTTTCGAAAAATACTTTTCAAGTGTAGCATACATTATTCTTCCGCCATCAACAGGACCTAAAGGAACAAGGTTGAAGATGCCAATTCCAATGTTGAGAAGATACAGCCAATAAAGAAGACCTGTGATCCAAACAAGAATTGCGGGAAGTATTGTTCCATATTTTTCTTCGATTTGCTTTTTTACTTTTGTATCTGGCATTATTGCAAGTCCAATAAATGCTTTGCTTGCATTAGTTGCATGTTGTGCAAGAATAACGGTTACTTCTTTTTTGTCTGTTTTGATAAGAACGGTATCGCCTGGTTTTTTTGATTGGATTATTGTTGTAAAATTAGTTGGATCAATAATGGGAATTGAATCAATTGTAAGAAGATTTTCGTCAACTGTGAGATTTGCAAGTTCAGCAGGACTGTTTTTTGTCACATCTGCAATTTTTAAATTTTGTATTTCCATCATTCCACCTACAAGAGGAATGGCACAAAAAAGAAAAAGAAGTAAGGCAACAATTCCGAAAATAATATTTGATGAAGGTCCTGCAGAATATACTGCAACTTGTTCTTTCCAAGATTTTTTTACAATTTGTTTTTCATCAGGTTCAACAAATGCTGCAGGAATTATTGGTGCAAGAATTGCCATAAATGCAAAGCCGCTTGATTTAATTTTTACATTATAAAATCTTGCAACAACGCCATGAGAAAATTCATGTACGACTGCAATAAGAATAATACTTGTTATCCAGTAAAAAAAGGGAACGTAAAATCCTCCTTTTACTTTGAAGGGAAGAACAAGTCCTACGCCTGAAATGGCGGATTTTACAAAAAAGATATTATATAAATTATATACTAAGGTTACTGTAATAAGTGCCATACCGAGATATCCTGCAATAATTGAGAAATACACAAACACGTTGAGTGTTCGTGGATGTTTTTTTGCAATACTGTCCATCTGAGGAAGACCTAAAGAAGTTTTATACATGATAAAATAAAAAAGTGGAAAAATAACTTTTTGAATTTCAATATTCTTTCTTTTAAGAATTAAAAAAAGTGAAAGAATCACTATAAAAAGAATAGCTGCTAAGAGTTCACCATTCATTTTTTTCTAACTGGCCTTAGTGCACGAGATCCACACTTACGGCAGCTCACCTTCTTTGCCATGACAAGCATATTGTCTGCTTTGATTTTACTCTTGCAATCTCTGCATACAAATGTTCTACTGAATAATCTTTTATTTGCTTCGGGAAATTTTACCATTGCTTGCCTCTATTCGGATTTTATCTGTTTCATAATTTTTGAATCAAGAACGACCCAATATAAAATATTTTGTCCTTCAGTAACTTGACCTTGAAGTTCTTCAGGAATTGCCATATCGAATGTTTCAAATGTTTCTGAATCCATAACTTGCGCTGTGTTTCCAGTAACAGATAATATTTGAGCAGTTTTTTTTTCAATAATAGGAACTTCTACATTATCATGTCCTGGCATTACAACTTCTCTTTTTTTACCGTCAAGAAGACCAACACCTTCAATACGCATTTTTGCATGACCATGTTTTCCAGGTCTTGAAACTTGAATGCTTCCTACTTTACAGGGAGATCCATCAATTACGAGGTAACTGCCTTCTTTTATTGTATTTACTCCAACCAGTTTTGTCGTCATACTAAACACCTTTTTAATGAATGTATCCTTTTGGGTTTTGCAGAGGTATTTAAATGTTTTGTCTCATGAAATGTAAAAAAAGGGATACGAAGGATTATTCTTTTTTTTATTATGTAAAAAAAGAATAAAAAAATAAATTACTATCTAAAAATTAAAATGTGCTACTGTCTAAAAAGATGTATAAAATAGATATATAAAAAATAAAAAATAATTTTTTATGCGAATTCTGTTTTTTGAGGAAGAATTGTTTCTTTGTTAAATAATCCTTTGAAGAATCTTCCAACGCTTCGCACAGCTTTATATGTTCCTGACTGATGTTCCCACCACATTCTAATGTGTTCAGGCATATTGAATCGCAGTCCTTTTCTTGCATATTCATCTAAAAATCGTTCGAATGCGAATCTGTCTTTATTTTCGTACATATGAGGGAGATGTGTTTCAAAGGATTCATAATCTGCAAGAAGTTTTTGTGTAGGTTCACGAATTCTTGTATCAGTAATTTTTGCTTGATCCAAAATACCTATCATTTTTTGAAGTGATGGAACGGTTTTATCTTCGGCAAGTTTTTCAAGTTTTTTTTCAGCTTCAGAAAATCGTTCGTATTCTTTTAAAAAATTCTGCATAACTTTTGGATTATATCCTATGCGTGAACCCATCATAAAATCTTCTTTTCGTGTCAGACTTGAAGAACCATATTTTGATTTTTCAATTTTATCAAATTGCAGTGATTCTTTTTCAAGTATCTTTGAGGTATATTTGCTAATTGCTGTTCTTAATTCAATATCTTCGACGGTGAATTGATATGTATCAAACGATTTTACAATTGAGTTAACTTTGGCATTGTATACATCTTCAAGCTGTGCTTCTTCTGATATAAGAAAAGCTTCTTTAAAATTTCCTTCATCAATTTTTCTTAGAATATAATTTGTAACTTTTGTTTGAGCTTTTTCAATAAAAGATCTTTTTGATAATTTCTCACGTGCAATTTGCAGAGCTTCAATTGTTTGTGTGATTCTTCCCTCAAGAAGTGAAGTATATGTTTTGAAAGAATACATCATTTCATCTTTCTGTTTTTCAGACATGAATTTATGTCCGCCGAGGATAGTATGTGTTTCTCCCCAATCATTTTTGTACGTACGACCGTCCCAGACAACAGAATATCTTGTGCCGTATTTTCCTGTTTCAATCGCTGCAATATCTAATGCAGTGTATGCTTGTTTTTCTTCTTCAATCTTTGTTTCAAGATTATGTCTTTTTCGAGGATCAACAAGATACAGTATTGGTTTTTTGAGTGATTCATGAAGAATTGGATAATTTACTTCTTCGCGTTGTTCAAAATCATCATAATTGTTTTTGAGGGCAGTAGAGGTGTAGTTCATAAAAATACCTTATGTATCTTAATTATATAAATCTTCCTTTTCAGAGATATTGGTGAAAAACCTTGTCTTAACCTGTCCAAAAGCGTAAACAATTTAAATAACCCCTAAAATTTAAGATTGTATATGACTACAATGTTTGATGTTGATGCGTCTGATTTGATTAAACAGGCAGCACAAGAATTAAAAAAAGTTGCAGAGATGAAAGCGCCTGTTTGGACTCTCGTCGTAAAAACAGGTGCTCACAAAGAAAGACCTCCGACACAAGAAGATTGGTGGTATTTACGATCAGCCGCGGTTCTTCGCAAAGTTGCATTACATGGTCCCCTCGGTGCAGAAAAATTACGAGGTCATTTTGGCGGTAAAAAAAATAGAGGAGTAAGACCTGGTGAATATAGAAAAGGATCAGGAAGCATTGCAAGACGAGTATTACAAGGATTAGAAAAATCAGGATTAATTAAGAAAGTAGAAAAAGACGCTCTTCGCAAAGGTCGATTGTTAACTCCAAAAGGAAGATCATTTTTGGATAAGGCAGCGACGGTAATTGCAAAAGGCGAAAAGCATGGATGAACTTTCAGAATTACGAAAGAAAAAACTCGCAGAGTTACAAAATCAAACAACATCTCATCTTCAAGCGCAATTTGCTCACGAGGAAAAAGTTGCTCAGCAAATTGCTTATCTTGAATCGATTGTGAAACCAAAATTAACAAAAGATGCGCTTATAAGATATGGCACAATAAAAACAGTGCATCCTGAAAAGGCAGCACAGGTTATGATGGTCCTTGCACAGTACGTCGATAAAATTGATGTCATCACTGATGTTCAATTTAAAGAAGTCCTCTTACGCATGGAACAACCAAAAAGAGAGACGACAATTAAAAGAGTGTAAGAAAATTAATAAGTAATTGAGCATTATTCAGAATAAAAAAAGATTTATTAAAAATAAAAAATTATAATAAAAAATATTATTTAAAAATAATATTTAAAATAAAAAATATAAAAAAAATATAAAAAAGAGATACAAACAATGGCACGATACATTCATCCAAGCAGAAAGAAAAGACTTACAAAAGCAGGAAAGCACACTAAGTGGGCACCATTTTGGCTTATTCCAAAAACATTTGGAAAAAATAGACGTGTACATCCATCACGATTAACGGTTAAAAAAAGATTGTGGAGACGCCAGAAAATAAAGGCATGATGAAAAATGGTTCTTGAACGCACATACAACATTCCCTTACGAAGAGAGTACTTAAAAGTTGCAGAGCATAAACGCACTCCAAAAGCAACGAAAGCATTAATTCAATTTCTCGAGAAACATATGAAGACTACTCAAGTTAAAATTGGTCAGCATTTAAATGATGAACTTTGGAAACATGGAATAAAAAATCCACCTCATCATGTTAAGGTTACCGTCATAAAAGAAGATGATAATGTTGCCTATGCAGAACTTACTGGTTTTACATATGTAAAAAAATCAACAAAGGTTGAATCTAAAAAAGAAAAAGGAAAATTACAAGAGATGATGGAAAAACTTGGTGGCGATAAAAAAACGGGAGGAAAAGAATCAACTCCTGAAAATTCTGCAGAAAAATTAGAACAAAAAACACAAGAAGCAAAAAAAGAAAAACAAGTAAAAGCCGCAAAGCAAGAGAAAACAGTCGAAAAGCTTGAAGAAAAAGAAGAACTTGCTGAAAAAAAGAAAACACATAAAGCAGGAAAAGTTTCTGAACCTAAAAAACAAGTTGATAAACAAGAACACGTTGCAGGAAATTAATTTTTTATAATCTTTTTATTACCTATTTATTTTTTATTACTTATTTTTTAGAAATTTTTATTTAGAATTTTTATTTGTTAATTCATCTTTCTCTTTTTACTATTTCGAAGAAAAAAGTAGTAACATAACTATTTATTTTGAGATGATTCTATTTTTTTTATGCTCCTCAAATCTCTCACACTTCATAACATTAGAAGTTATATCGATATGCATATTGATTTTCCTATGGGAAGTGTTCTTCTCTCAGGAGATATTGGTTCTGGTAAATCAAGCATTCTTATGTCAATTGAATTTGCTTTGTTTGGTATTTTAAGAGGTGATGTTTCAGGTGATTCCCTTTTGCGGGGAGGTTCTCAAAGCGGGTTTATTGAGTTACTTTTCACTGTTGAAGATACAGAAATTCTTATTCATCGCACTTTAAAAAATCAAAAAGAAAGCGTGAAACAAGATGCAGGATTCATGGTTATCAACGGAAAAAAAATGGATCTTACTGCTGTTGAAATGCGCGCGCATATTTTAGAGTTGTTAGGTTACCCGCAAGAACTTATTACAAGAAGTCCTGCGCTCATGTATAGATATACTGTATATACGCCACAAGACATGATGAAACATATTCTTTTTGATGATTCAAGTGCAAGACTTGATACCGTAAGAAGAGTATTTGGTGTTGATAAATATAAACGCGTTATTGAAAATGCAGATATTATTCTTCGCATACTTCGCGAGAAAAGAAAGGAACTTCTTGCACAAATTTATGATCTTGATATATTGCACGAAAGAAAAAATAATCTTGAAAAAAGTATTGAAGATCTTAGCTTACTTTTGCAGGAGAAAAGTAATTTATTTCAAGTATCTCATGAGAAAACGATGCAGGCAAAGAATGATTTTATATCTGCAAATGATGCTTTTATGGTACTTGAGAATGTTCAAAAGGAAGTTTTATTTTTGAATGAACAAAAAACGCAAAAAGAAAAGAGTATTCTCTCTTCTTTAACTGAATGTGACTCTTTAGAAAAAGGAAAACAAGAATCCGCAGATAAACTTGCATCATTACCAATCGTAGAAATCCTTGAATCAGATTTGCATGTAGAAGATGATCTTCGAAAAGATGAAGAAACTTATTTTCTTTTGGTAAAATCTTTTTCTGAAGCAGAACAATCTCTTGTTTTTATCGAGAAAAGAAAAAATGAAATTGAAACATCCCTTCGAGATAAGAGAGTGTTTCTTGAAAAAAGAGAAGAAAAAAAAGAAATTGCAAAAAAAATTATTGAAGAATTACAAGGAAAATCTGCGCTTGAAGAGAAGAAAGCGAGTATTGAAAGAGAAGTGCAGAGTATAGAAAAAGGAATAAGTCAGCATGAATTTCTTCTTCAAAATGCGAAAGAGATTAAAGAAAAAATAGAAACACTTTCAAATTGTCCGACCTGTTTACAGCCCGTATACGAAGATCATAAACATGCAGTTATTTCTGAACAATTAACAAGTATTGAACTTTATCAAGAGCGTATGAATGAACTTTGTATTCGAAAAGAAGAAGGAGAAAAAAGTGCAGCATTCACCAACCAAGAATTACAGTTTCTTCTTGAAAAAGAATATCTTCTTGCGCGATTAAAAGGGGAATTAATTTCTTCTGAAAATTTGCAAAAAGAAATAGAAAGTCTCATTGTGCAAAATGAGTCACTATCACTTCAAAAAAAAGAGTTTCTTCTAAAAGTAGAACAAAAAGAGACTCTTTCTGTTCACAAAGAACGAATTATTGAACAGAAAAAAATTCTTCAAGAATTTCAAAGAAAAAAACAATCTGCAAAGGAAAGAGAATTTGCTTTAAAACTTTTAGAGGAAAAACAAAAACAGATAGAATTTCTTCAGAAAAATATTTTCTTTCTGAGAGAAGATTTGAAAAAAATGAAAGAACTTCTTTTTGAAAAGGAAAAAGTTCTTACAGCTCTTAAAGAATTTAAAATGAGAAAAGAATTATGTGAAAAAAATCTTGATATATGTATACGTGAAGAAAGAATTGTTGAAGTTCAGCGTGCCAATATTGCAAAAGAAAAAGAGATGGAAGAAATGCAATTTACTCAATTAGTTCAAATTATCTCTGAAAAAAAAGAAATACAATTACAAATACATATGATTGCAAAAAAACAGGATTGGCTTGAAAAACACTTTGAGCCAGCTGTTCGTGTTATAGAAAAACATGTTCTTGCAAGAATATATCAAGAGTGCAATTCTCTTTTTCAAGAGTGGGGAACAGTGCTTCTTGATGATGAATCTTTGCAGTTTAGACTTGGAGAAGATTTTTCACCTCTTGCAATTCAAAATGGACATAATGTAGATATTTCTTGTTTATCTGGCGGTGAGAAAACAAGTTGTGCTCTAGCATATAGACTTGCATTACATAAAATTATAAATGATTTTGTAACGTCAATCCGAACAAGAGATCTTTTGATTCTTGATGAGCCTACAGATGGTTTCTCATCAGAACAATTGGATAAAGTGAGAGATGTTCTTGATGAGCTCCAGATAAAACAGACAATTATCGTATCACATGAACCAAAGTTAGAATCATTTGTTGACCATGTTATTCGCATTGCAAAAACAAATCATGAGAGTAGAATACTGTGAAGATGAGATAGAAGAAAAAATTCAGAATACTAAATCGATCTTTTTATTTTTTTCTTGCAAACCATTTTAAACTCTTAGTTCATTATCTTTTCTTATGATCTCCCATGATCTGAAACTCTTTTTATTTGCACTCATTACATATCTCATTCTGGATTACTTTTGGCTCTCCATTATGAAATCTTTTTACGTCGGAGAAATGGTAGGTTCAATTCGAAAAAAATTTCGATTGTTTCCAGGGTTTCTTGTGTACATTCTTCTTTCTATAGGTCTTGTTCTTTTTGTTCTTCCAAAAGAAAATGCAGTGTGGCTTAGTGCACTCTATGGATTTATCGTGTATGGCATATATAATTTTACAAATCTTTCCCTTCTTAACAATTGGACCATTCGACTCACTGCAGTTGATATTGCATGGGGCATTGTTTTAAACATGCTTGTAACAGTTATTGTTCAGACGATTTTGGGGTAAAAAGAAGTAGTTTTTATTGACAATTACAAAATTCTTTTTTTCTAATATCCTCCATAGGGAATAGAAGATCCATCGTTTATATTTGTAACAATACTTTCTTTTTTTGAAATTCGTTCCATCTAGTCTTCTTTTCGTATATACACATACATTTGCGTCATTTCATATCCTTCATTTTCATCTTCGTCGAATGGCTCACAATTGTATCCTATATCTTCGACAATATATGCATCTTTTACGGCATTATCTATTTTGTTTGGTAAAAAGAGTCTTTCTCCAATTCTTGGAATATATAATGAACCGGTATTTCTATTTGCGCTTATTTTTGTTTGATGTCTTCCATCTTCTCTTTCTTCAATAATAATTAATTTATCAAGTCCTTGTGGCATTGTATCTCCTGTATTATTTTTTGTTATTTGTTTTGGGTGTGGTTTATTTTTTTAACTCATTTTTTACTTAATTATTACTACGCCCCAGTATTTATTCTTTGTTCTTTTCTTTTTTATCATTTCTCTTTCAAAAATCTTCGTCCCAAAAGCTTTAAATATAAGTTACGTCATAAAGGAGGAATAGCATTTTATAAAGGAGTTTTCATGAAAAAGAGTGTGACATTTACAAAGATATTTTTAAGTGTCTTTTCATTTTTATTCTTGTTTCTATTCTTATTTTTATTTTCTTTATCTGCAGTACTTGCATCTGATGCAACTCATAAAGATATTGTTAATGAAGTATACCAACATGGTGATTTTGCACAGTATCAAGTTGCATTACACAATGATAAGTGGACACATGATTCTTTTCTCATCACTTTTAAAGATGTATATTGGTCAATTAAAGCAATACCTCTTACGGATTACACGACAGGAATTGACGTTGGTGCAAATGAAACAATTGCAACAACACTTCTTATAAAACCTCAAGAAGGAGTTCCTCCGGGAAGATATAATGTTGAAATTACTTACCTTTCAAAAAATACTAATGAAAAAGTAACAGATGTGTATACTATAGTTGTAGATCGAGATCCTGTTATTCCTATTCATTATGAACCAAATCTTACTGTAAGACCTATTGTTCCTGAAATATTTGGTCTTGGAAAAGTAAATTCTGTTAAACTTTCTTTTCTCAATAATAATCCTCTTGATCTAACAAAGATTCCCGTGAAATTGTCAAGTACATCATTTTCACAAGAAACAGTTGTTCAAATTGGTCCAAGAGAAGATAAGATTGTTGATTTTTCTATTTCTCTTGATGAAAAATATGGTGGTATACACGATGTACTTTCAATTAGCGTTTCTGCAAATAACTCTGTTTTATATTCTACACAGATTCCTTTTTTTATATCGACAGCAGGAAATATTAGAGAAGCAATCCAAAGTAGTGAAACTTTTTTTACAAAGACAATTAAATATACCTATACAAATATTGGAACAACAAAAGTGGATTATAAACTACATATTCCTACAACATACTCTAACGCACTTTTTACAAGTTCTGTTCCATCATTAAAACTTTTTAAAGATAAAGAAGGTTTATTTTATAGTGCTACTGAAACAATTTCAGCAGGAGAAAACCTTGAAGTGATAGTTTTTATTAATTATTTTTTAATTATGTATTTCTTAGTCATGGTTTTACTTGCATTTTTTCTGTATTATATGCTTCGATCACCAGTGATTGTTACAAAAGAAGCAACAAAAGTTGATATTGTTGAAGGCGGCATTGCAAATATTCACATTGTTATATCTGTTAAAAATAGAAGTGCAAGATTACTGAAAACAATTAAGATCACTGATAAGATTCCTGCAATCGCACAGATGGATAAAAAAGGAGAACCAATAAAACCTACAAAGGTGTATCCATTTAACGGAGGAACTGCAGTACAATATGATATTCATTCTCTTGAATCAAGAGAACAGATCTTTGTTAATTATTCAATGAAAACAAGACTTGGTGTCCTTGGAAACTTACGTCTTCCTCCGACAATTGTACAGTTCAATTCAGGTAAGAAAAAAACATATTCTAATCCCGTTGATGTGTATACGCCGTAATATCTATTTATTTTTACGTCTTATCTTTTTTACTTCTGATTATTATTTTTTAAAGAATTTTTTCCCCTAATTATTCATTTTGATCTTTTTCTTTTTTCTAATCTTTTTGTATTTCATCTTTCTTTTTATTTTTTTTCTCTTCGATTTCTTTTTCTTCAATTTTTTTTGCTTGTTCTGTGATGATATAATCTGAAAAAAGAAACACCTCTCCTATTTTATCGCCTTTAAGATTCTGTTCGATACTTTTTCGAAATGGCCAGTACTCTTGTTCTAAGACGCTGCCTCTTAAAATAATTTTTCCTATATCTTTTTTTTTCAATAATTCAATGAGTTCTTCTTTTGTTTGTGCTTTACCAAGTATTTTATGTAATTGGAGAAATACATTTGTCACTTTTTTTTTAAAAAGGAGATAGGATTTATTTTTCCAAATAAAAAGATCTCCGCCAGTCTGAATTTTTTCTAAAAGATCTGCTTTTTGTATTGCTTCATCGATTTCTGCTAAAAAGAAATACTCTTTTGATATATTTGAGATAATGCCTTTTTCATACGTTTCATTTTCATTTGAGATTTTTTCACCTGATGGTAAACTTACTGCGGTTATTATTGCTTTTTTATTTGTTATTTGATTGTTCTTTTTATTTACGTCATAAAGATAGACATGTAACCGGTTTATTTTTCCTTGCACAGAAACATATTCTTTTTCATCGAAGGGTATTTCTTCTTGTATTTGAGGAGGAAGTTCAATACATATTTTTGATACAATCTCTTGATATGATTGAATGATCTCTTGAATGTTTGGTGTAATTGTTGCAAGTGTTCGTTCTTTTTCATTCGGAAGTCGTTCAGGGTCAAGAAAAAGAGTATCTCCTTTACATTGCGCGATAATTTTTTTATCTAATGCATTACCGCAGATGAATATTACGTTTTTTATTCCAAGTAATTCCGCATTCTTTTTTGCATATGCAATTTTTCGTTTATCGATGTCAATTGCGATAACTATGTTACAGAATTTTGCAAACGCAATTGTTTGAAGACCAATGCCACATCCAAGTTCAATTATCGTGTCTGTTTTAAGTTTTTGTGCACGATAATTTGCAATAGTATCGGGAGTTGCAAATCGCAAATCTTCTTCTAAAAAATAGAGGGGATATTTCGTTTTTGGATTTTTCATATTTTTTATTTTTGATCTTGCAATACTCAAAAGTTCACTAAAGAAATATTTCGGAGTATTCTTTTTGATAAAATCCAGTGTTCTTCCTTCTTTAAGGAGAGAAATTATCTGTTCAATTATTTCTTTTAGTTCCAGATTAGTATAGGATTCAAAGATTGTTTTCATTTTTCTTAATTGTTATTTATTCTCTCTTTTTATTTCTTCTATCATCTTGTCTTTTGTATCTTTTTATCTTTTGTATTTTCTTATTTTTTTTATTTTTAATATTCTTTTCATTTTTAATATTCTTTTCATTTCGGTTCAAGTAATAATATGTGACGAGTGAGATGTTTATGAACATAGAGAGTAAATGTGTCCAGTATTATTAATTTTTTTTCAAGATATACGTATTTTGAAAATTCTTCGTTATGCATTATGATGTCCGGAACAACAAGTACTGCTCTTTTTTGAAGGTTTTTTTCCATATTTTGAAAAAAAGCAAGAGCTATTTTTTGAATGCTTGTTGTAATTTTTGTACTTTTTCCGTATGGAATGTCTGTGACGATATAATCATATCTTTCTGTAAGAGATAATGCGTCTTGTTTTTCGAGTTTGAAATTTTTTATTTTATAATATTCTAAGTTTTTTTTGCAGGATATAAGCATAGAATCACTAATATCATATCCCTTTGTTTTTAGTTTCATAAGTCCTGCTTCTATGAGAATTCCACCTGTTCCACAAAAAGGATCGAGTATAGTGTCACCTGAACTTGCACCCGTAAGATTTACAAGAGCTCTGGCAAGCTTAGGATGCAGTGAAGAAGGATGCAGTCTTGGTCTTAGGTGAGGTCTTCTTTCAAGAAATGTTTTTTCAATATCTGCTATTTTTCTACATAGATATGCCTTTTTTGCAAGAATACATTCAATCTGTGTTATAGCATTTTTCAAGTCAACAACAGGATTATTAATTTTTTTCCAGATGAATCCTGCAAGATCTTTTTCAGTCAATGATGTTTTTTCTTTTGTTGATTTTTCTTTTGTTGATTTTTCTTTTGTTGATTTCTCTTTTGTTGATTTTTCATTTATTGATTTTTCATTTATTGATTTTTCACTCATCAATCTTTCTGTTATTGCCGTTTTTTTCTTCATCAAATTTTTTATTCTAACAGAGAAATTTTTTTTGTAGATGGCACTCCAATTATATGACTCCATATCTTTTCTTAAATCGTTTATATTCTTTGTAATGAAAAGAATTTCATACACACTTTGTGTATACGCAAGTCTCTTTGCATATTTTTTTCCGATAGAATCGATCTTTTCATCAAGCGAATCTGTAAGTTTGATACTGAGAAAATTTTCATCCACTTCTACATCTTTTGATTTGGCAAGCATAAGTACTTCAGCTTTTCCAAGCTTATGATGTTCATTTGTGAGAAGAAATCCTATCTGCATACATACTTTATAAGAAAAATATTTAAATAGCTTTGCCTTATTTTACTCTACATGAAAAGAGGGAGACCAGTAAAGTCACAGATTCGTCAAAATATTGTTAATATTCTTGCAGTACTTAACGAAGGATATGGATATGATATTTACAAGATTTATAAAGAATTGTTTAACCAATGCACACAAAAATCCATTTATTATCATCTCCGTAAAGGGATTAGTACAGGAGAATTTATTATAAAAAAAATTGAAAAAGAAAAGGGAGATTTTTCTTGGGGAAGTGAGGTTGAGAAAATTTATTATGCATTAGGCGAAAAAGCAGCTCCAAACCTGACAGAAGAAATTAGGTTGTTTATTGTAAAACGAAAAGAACAAAAAAGTAAAGTAATTTAAAAAAATAAATTGATCTAAAAAAAGTTGCAATAAAGAATGTAACATAAAAATGTTTTCTGTTTTTAAATAAAGTTTCTAAAGTAATTCTCTTCTATGTTGATCAAATTCTTCTTTGGTAATCTCTTTTCTGGTAAAGAGAAGTCTGTTCCAAGCAATGTATCCACCTTCAACATTGTATACTTCTAAATATCCTCTATCTGCAAGCAATTCAGAAACATATGAACTGCGTCCTCCTGATTTACATAATATCAAAATAGTTTGATTTTTTGGAGGATTAAGAGTATTTATTCCTTCGTCTATTTCTGTATGAGAAATATTGATTGCTGTTTCAACATGCCACAACTCATATTCTTCTTTTGTTCGTACATCAAGAACGAGAATATTTTTTTCTTGTTCAAGAATTGTTTTTGCTTGACCGACAGGAATACTTTTGAATACTGATTTTTGTTCCATGAAAGCATTAATGTTTTTTATCTTTTTAAATCTTCTGATTTCTTTGTTTTACTACCTTTTAGTCGTCTAATCCTGTTTTTTTCGAGAAAGAGAAAAAATTATTGTAAAATAATTCCTTGTGGAGATTTTAAAATGGTTTTTGCAAATTCTAATTTTTCTTCATTCTCTGCATAGAGTGTAAGTATTGTTTCACCTTTTTCGACTCTTTCAAAAGTATGTTTGTATAAGTAGATTCCCGCAGCCTTATCTTTTGGAGCTCCTGCAATACGTGCAGCTTTTGCAATAACAAGATTATCAAGATGTTTTATTTTTCCTGTTCGAAAAGCTTTATAATCAAAAGTATATTTTCCCATTTTTATTTTTTCAGGATCTGTTATCTTACTTCCTTGAGCTTTGATAATCTCAAGCATTTTTTCATGAGCCTTTCCACTCTCAAGCATTTTTTGCGCAAGTTTTTTTGATTTACCCGCCATTGTAAGCATTTCTTCACAGAGAAAGAGCGATTTCTTCCAAAGATCCTGCGGTGCTCTTTTATCTTGTTCAAGAAGCCAAAGAACATCTCGTGCTTCAAGGTTTGGACCAATGCCATGACCAATTGGTTCTTTTCCGTCGGTAATGACTGTTTTTATTTTCATTCCAATTTCTTTTCCTACTTTTGAAAATTCACTTGCAAGATGTCTTGCTTCTTTTTCGGATTCTACTTTTGTACTTTTTCCGATAGGAATATCAATTAAAACGTGCGTACTTGAAACAGAACCTTTCTTTGCCATAATTGAAGAAAGAAGTTGTCCTTCTGCATCAATACTTAGAGGATTTTCAACATGAATTATTTTATCATCTGCTGGAGCTAAATTTACAGCTCCTCCCCATACAATACAACCACCTACGGATTCTACTACTTTTTTTATTTTTGACAAGGGAAGTGATACATCACAAAGTACTTCCATTGTGTCTGCAGTTCCAGCAGGACTTGTAATTGATCTTGAACTTGTTTTTGGCATTGTTAAACCTGCTGCGACAATTATGGGAACGGCAATCATTGTTGTTCTATTTCCCGGAACACCACCGATTGAATGTTTGTCAAGAATAGGATATCTATTTATTTTTAAAACATCACCTGTCTCAATCATTGCTTTTGTTAAAGAAATTGTTTCTTTAAAACTTAAACCATGTGTGTAACTTGCAGCAATAAAATAAGTAAGTTCAACATCTGTTAGTTTATTTTCTACAAGGTCTGTTACGACTTCAAATATTTCTTCATGAGAGAGTTCTTTTCCATCAAGTTTTCTTTTAATGCTCTTTAGCGAATTAGGTTTTTGTTCAAGATTCAATTCTACGGTGTCTCCATTTTTAGCATGAAGATTGTCGAGCATTTCTTCAAAAAAACCAATTCGTCCAGGAGGAACTGCTTTTTTTGATTCAGCAATGTCAACAATTGCAATTGTTTCTCGTCCACGTAAACTCACTTTTACTCGATCTTCCGAATGAAGATCTAATCTTCGTGCATCTTCTTCATTTATTATTACCACAAGAAGATCGCCAGTTGCAATGTCTACATCTTTGACTATTAACTTCATTAATGTACCTCACTTCTTGTATGGTTTCGTTCATCTTTGTAAATATCAATAAAAGTTACAAAGAGACCAAGAATAATTGGTCCAAGAAAAATACCCAGCATTCCAAAAACAGCAAGTCCTCCGAATACTCCAAGAACAACAAGTGCAGGATGGAGATTTGCACGTTCTCCGATAATATGAGGTTTAATGAAATTATCAATTGTTGAAACAATTAACGCAGAATAAATTGCAAGACCAATTCCATTTCCTAAATCATTTGTTCCATAAATTATTCCATTTAATATTAAATAAAGTGATGCGGGAATCCAGACAAGCGCTGTTCCACCCATGGGAATAAGTGCAAAAAAAGTAGTGATAATTCCCCAGACAATTGGAGAACCTAATCCAAAAACAAAATATCCGAGTGTTGCAATTGCACCTTGAATAATCGATACAATGACATTTCCGTAGACGATTGAATAGATCATATCATCCATTTTTTTAAATATTTGTGTTTGATGTAACGAACGCAGGGGAACTGCATTTTTAAATTTCTCGATGACAAATTTTCCATCTTTAAATGTGTAATAAAGAACAATTATAAAAATAAAAAAGTCTAATGTTCGTTCAGGAATTCTTGAAATAAAATTTGAACTTTGTTCAACAAAATAGCTCGTTCCTTTCTTTAAGGATGCGTGCAGAAATTGAGTTATTTCAATGTTTTCAAAATATCCTGATGCGGTATTTGCAATTTTGCATCCAAATGTTTTTTCAAAACAATAGCTTGCAGGAAGACCATGTTCAAACTGTTGTTTTAAACTAAAATAACTTGTATAGACATCTTTTACAATGATGTTAAACAAAAAAATAAAGGGGATAGTTATGAGAATCACAATAAGAATAGTAACAGTAATCGATGCAAGCCATCTTCTTTTTGTATGTTTTTCAACTTTTCTATAGATGGGATAAAAAATATATCCTGCAAGTGCGCCGCCGATAATTGGCATAATAAATTGTTTAATAATAATATATGATAAAAATCCGAGAACTAAAAATACTGCTAAGTAAACAAACTTACTATACTCACGCTCTTCCATGAATATGTTTAAAAGAGTAGTTGTTTATAAATGTTGCTTTGGAAATGAGGAAAGAAGTGTTTTGAATTTTGAAGAAGTTCAAGAAATTGAGGATAAGGATTTTAGAATATGATGATTCCATTCAAATGGGATCATGATACAAACCGCGTAAATGCTTTTTCTTTTACTTTCTATAAAGAATAGTTCTTTTCACATTATCTAAATTTCCGCATGCAAGAACTATTTCATAATGTTTTTTTGTTTGCATGAGTAATTCACGTTCTAAAGTAATTTTTGCGTTTGCTCCATCTTTTTCAATTTGTAAAAGTGCCAGAGAATGAGTTGTAACAAATAATGAAAAATATTTTTGAATAGTTGCATTTCTTAGTCTCGCTTGTAAAACTTGATCGATACGATAATCCGATTCTGAAATATTTTCTGTTACTTTTTCTAAGAATTTTTCAGTCCAATCTGTTACAGTATCATCTGGTCTTCTGCGTTTTCTGCAGTAGCCAAGATATATTCTTAATCCATTTTCTTTTTTTTCCTTGCAGAGTTCTTCAAAGGTTGTTCTTTTTTGTTCAGAAAATTTTTGAGAACCGTACATTGATGCAAGAATATCATATGAAACATCATCAGTACTTTCAATGTATCCAAGTGCTCCTTCTGTTATGAGCTTTTCTAAAAATTGTATTTTTTCTTCTTTCTTCTTATTATCTATTCCGACAGTATTGCAGATGTTTTCTATTCGTTCACCTATTTCTTCAGGAAGAAGTTTTATGAATGCAGAAGACCAATCTAATTTATACATGTAATTTAAAAAGGAAAATAATGTAAAATAATTTCCTTTTTGCTTTGCTCCTTTTCGAATAAATTGGCGTTGTGAAATATCATATCGTTGTAAAAAATCAGAGAGGTTGTATTTCTCATCTATTTTATATTCATCATACATATCAATAAATGTATTTGCTGCTTCTGTTCCTATTTTTTTCCAGAGAATAATGTCTTTAAGTTCCTCTTTTTTTTCGGGATTTGCGAGTATTATTTCTTTTGCAATTTCAAAATAATTTGCAAGACCTTCTGTTGCCAAATGTGCTTTTCTCAGAACTGCAGGAAAATGTACTATTGGTTTTTTATAATTTCCTTCTTCTTTTATTTTTTTCAATAATACTTCTATATTTATTCCTAATGATGAAACTTTTGTTTGAGAATCATTCCAGGTGTTATCCGTTTCATCCCAACTAAGTGCAACAGAAATAAGATTATAGTGTTCATTATATTTCTGAGTATCATATAAATAGATCATCCAGTCTCCAAGTTCCTTAAGATTTTCTTTGTTCATTTTTTAGACTTTTATTTTTTTTATCTTTATCTTTTTATTTTTTTATAATTTTTATTCATGTTGTCATCTCTATTTTCATTTTATCCATCTTCGTTCTTATTTTTCATGAGTGATGAAAGATAGGAATAGATACTTTGTTTTACATCAGTGTCTGCTTCTGTAATTAATGTCATTTTTTTATCTACTTCAGATGGTATTGAGAGTGAAGTTTTTTCGTCTGTATGATCCACTATTCTTTCCAGCGAAGGAATGGGGTCTATTTGTGGAACAGAAGAAACAGAAGATTCACTTTTTTCTTTTTCAGATATCTGAGTTCTATAAATATCATCAAAATCATTGACACTGTCTTTTTTTTCTTCATCATTCATTGAAGTTATTTTTTCTTCAGTTAAAACAGTTAATTTGGAAGAATTCGAATAAGTATCTCTTACTTCTGTTTTTTCTTCGACACTTTCTGTATTTTGTAAAGTTTGTGCATTTTTTATACTTTCAACACTTTTTATTTCTTCAGTAGATGGGTTTAGAGAATGTATTGCATCAATTGCAAATCCTGTGTCCACATTGTAAAAGGAAGTACAAATTTCAACTGTTTTTTCTTCTCCGTAAACTGAAGAACCATTTTTCTTTCCATCTTTTGGTTTTGAATAATAAAATTCTGTATTGAGCATGAAATATTCATCGGGGATATATCTTCCATCATAGGAAGAAATTTTTTTTGCAACAAAAATATGTATTTCAAAATCAGGAGATTCTTTATTTGTTCCATCTAGTTCAATTGCCTTGTTTGCTTTATAGGTTCCTGTTAAAACATTGTCAACAGAAAAACCCATACCTTCCAAACCTTCTTTTAGTTTTTCTTTCCCTGATGCGTTCATAATATTTTTCGGAAGCGCTAAGAGAAGATATCCGGAATCTGAAATAATCCTATTAATCTCTTGAATGACTTTTTTTCTCTCTCCATTTTCACATTTTGCATAATGGAATCCAAGCGAATATACAACTGCATTTGCTGAATTATCTGAAAGGCGAGTCTCATGCATAGAATAGACAAGATATTTGTTTTGCAGATTTATTTTTTGTGCTTCTTCTCTCCCTATCTGCAGTTGATATTTATTCATATCAACACAAATAGTATTTCTTTTTGATGCGCGAGAAAATACCGCAGGACCACTTGCAAGATCAACAATTTTATCAAGAGAAATTTTTTCTCTTTTTTCAATTTCAGTAAGGATATTTGTCTGTAAAACTGCGCTCTGTTTAGAGTGTGAAAATTCCCACTGAAAATTATATGCAATTGCATAGAGGTGTGCATTTTCACTTGTTTCAAGAAATGCTTTGACTGCATCAATTCCCGAATCAACAAGAGTTCCAGACATAAGACTAATCATTTGACGGGAAGTTCTTTGTAAGAAAGAAGCTGTGTGTGTTGCTTTTTCTGGTTTTATACTTTTTTTAATTAATTCTAACTGTTCTTTTGTTAATACTTTTCCATCTTCCGCAAGTTCTATTGCAATTCTTTTTTCTTCAATGTCTGCTTGTCTTCCTTCGTCAATTGTGTGAATGGCTCGTAATCTGTAGCGAAAAATTTCTTTTTTTTGTCCTGATCGATATATTCTTCCATCTGCTTGATCAAGTTTTCCTGGTTCCCAAGGCAGTTCAACCGCAATGAGATTATTTGCTTTTGTTGCACTTCTTCCTTCTCGAAATTTTCCAAAGGTGGTAATTCCTACATGTATATCAGGATCTGTTTGAAAAGTTAAAAGCTGTTTATCTCTTTGAGTGAGAAGAAAATCGCTTTTCATTTTGTCGAAACTACAATCTTTAACACTTGTAACTTTTCCAGAATCGCCGTCAATTACTATTGCTCCGAGATCTTTTAATTTTTCTGCAAGAACATTTGTTACATCTGTTGCATAATGAGTATACACGAGTGCATTTTCTCCTTTTGCGACAATCTGTTCTGCGATAGTATATGTTTCTTCATACCTTGTGGATTTTACAGTCTGTAACTTTTCAATAAATATGTCATCAAATTGATTAAGACATTTATTTTTTAGGTTTTGTGCAGATGCAAAATTATTTTGGTTTGTTGGATCAATTTTTTTTGCATCAAGAAGAACATACGAGAGAAGAATGTATTTTTCATTTGTGTCAAATTCTTTATTTTGAGCAATTGCAAGATAGATTTCCCATTCCTCTTTACTGAGAAGATAATCAATTGTTTGTACCTCATTTTGTACAATATGTGGTGCAACATCTTTCATTGTAAGTCTTGGTTTTTTCTCAAATTGATCCAAAAATCTGTTGATAAAAAGAGGATCTTTTTCAACACAAGAAATGAATCTATCGACTCCTTTTATTTCATCATCGTCGTAAAATCTTTCAGGATCAATGAGTGATGCAATGTATGCAAGGTCTAAAATGGAATTGGGCATTTTTGTTCCTGAAAGAAGTGCGAAGTAAGGACTTTGAAGAGCAAGATTTTTAATTGCACGTGATCTTAGAGCAGCAGGATTTTTTGCATTGTGAAATTCATCAAGGATAAAATAGTTTTTTCTTCCTGCAAGAATTGTTTCAAGTTCAGAACAGATTTTTTTTCCTGATGGTTCAAGATATCCATCTTCATCAAGTTCCCTATCAAGAGAACGAAAAATCATATCATAACTTACTAAAATGTAATCAACAGTATCTTTTTTTGCATCAAGTATTGCAGTGTTTTTATTTTCAGAATCAATAACTACAATTTCTTGGTCTGCTATATGAAATTCTCTTATCTCTTTCATCCAATGAGGAATAATATATCCTGGACAAATAACAAGTGCAGGAATTTTTTGTTTTTCTGTTAATTGTTCTATTGCATCTTTTGCAATAATTGCGCAGGCAGTTTTTCTGGCACCCGGGGCATCGCCAATAAGTATTCTTTTTCTTTGTATAATTTCTGCAATGGTATGAAGCTGCTCTACACTTGGAAAAGATACTGTTTCTTCTTGCAAATATGTTTTGAATTGTTTGTAAAAATGTTCAAGTGTTCCTTGTGCAAGAATGTTTTCTAAAACAGTTGTCCAGTAAGGAATTTCTCTTAGAAGATTTTCACTTGGAAGAAACTTTAGTTCATCAATAATAAGACGCATTCGTTCTTCAAGGTTAGAGAGTTGCATTGGAAAAATACTCCTCAGCTCTCTTTAATGTGATGGAAGAGAAAATCTTTTATAAATGTTTCTAAATTACACCACCATTTGGTAATTACTGTCTTGTTGTTTTTATTTCATGACTATTCTTTGATGGTGAAAATGATAACATATTTATAGGAGGTTTATTTTTGAAAATTTTAGATTTATTAATTTCAGATTTATCATATTCAAAATTTTTAAAGATATCAAAAACATTGAAGATATGATGCGAGGAAATTTATGACAGATGATCAAACAAAAAAAATATTTGGCGCAGTTGGAACAATCCTCTGTGATATTTCATCGAAATTAGGTGTGGTTCCTGTACATATTGCAAAACTTCTTGTTGAAGGAGATATTAAGGTTGCAAATACTGAAGCAGAAAGATATGCAAAAGTTCCTGACAAAGCATTTTATTCAAGAGACCCAAGCGATGTTGCAAGAGAACTTGTCGGAAGTTTACTTATTCGCTACACATTGGCAGGTCCGATTGTTGGACAAATTGAAGCAACAAGAGCATTTCATGCTCCAGCACGAGAAGAACAGGTTGAAGCATACAGTAGAGATCCTGGTAGTATTTACTATTTTAATTCAAGAAGGGGCGCAATTTTTGCAATTAGTGCGCATCCAGAAAAAGAAGTTGGTGTTGTGAGTATTACACAAGTTTCAATGGGAACAACAATTCTTTCAGCAACAAAACTTTTAGATACATTTGATATTCCTCCGTCGTGGGATAAACTCCATATTAATTCAGATCAATTTGAAATAAAAAGATCTTCTTATGACTGTTCTCTTATCGGCCGCAAAATAAAAATTGTTCCAGGAAAAGAAGAGGATTCATGGAGTGCAGAATATTCTAGTCAACGCTGAAGACCTTTTATTTTTATTTTTTGTTCTTATTTTTTTAACTTATTTCTATTTGTGATTTTTTTTAGGTTTCAACAGATTTTAGATATCGGCACTACTGTTTGGTAATTAATTGACGAAAGCTTTATATATGATTTCTTTTTCTCCTCTTCTAAAAGAGGGAACTGTTCAAAAAGGTAGTATTTTATGGCTGTCCCAGACGATTTAACTGATTTTATTGAAGATTTGAATAATGGATATAGAACCTATATTATTAGTTTAGAAAACAGAGATGGTGTTCAAGGAGCACAATTTACATTAAAAGATAAATTAAACGACTTATTTCTTCGAAGAAAAAATAAAAAATTTAAAACTAAATCTGTTCGCACAAGAGATAGCGGGGATGGAACAAAAGAAGTTCTTGTAAAAACAACAGCACCAAAAGAAGAGTTTCAAACAATTGTTAAAGGAGTAACTTGTTTGAATACAGTTACTTATACTATTTATGACGGTACTTTTGAAGAAGTAATTTCTCAATCAATAGAAGAAAAAGAACGAGCCGATAGATTAGAACTTGAAAAACAATCCCTTGAAGAAAAAATAAAAGAATTTGATGGACAAAAGAGACATGCAGAAAATAATTTTTTAGATTTGACTCAAAAATATCACTCATTAAAAGAACATGCTTCTTCTTTCGAATCTATTTCTCGTCCGCTTGCAGATGTTGAACGCGATCAATTAGAATCAAAAATTGAGAGTTTAAAAGAACAAGTAAGAAAATTTGAAGAAACATCTCCAAACAAAGATGCAGATAATTCTATTGAAGAAAAAGAAAAACTTGCAAAAAAACTTGCAGAAGTAAAGTTTGAACTTTCACAAAGACCAACGATAAAAGAACTTCATGAACTTAAAGAACAAAAAACTGCTTTTGAAGATCAGTATAAAAAAGAACTTACTGCAACGAAACTTACTGCAGAACAAGAAGGAAAATATAAAAGTAAAATTGTAGAACTTGAAGAAGTTATCAAAAAAGTAGATTCTAGTCTATTTTCTTTTTTTGCAAAACCTATTTCAGATTTAATTAATGATCTTTCAATAAGATTTGTTAATGTTGAAAGTTCCATCTCTAATAGTGGAAAAGAGGCGCTTGATGAACTTGAAAGAGAATTTTATAAAATTAAAATTGAGATGTTAGAAATTGCTCTTTTTGAACGAAGAGGCGAAAATGCTCAAGTGTATGAAGAAATTTTAAAACGAATAAGAAATTCTGATCAATTGACAAAAAAAGATGTTGAAACTATGAAAAAAGTATTGAGTACATCAATGCTTGTTGTTCCAATGTATCTTGGAGAACCTTCTCGTAATCTTATTTTTGGAGTTAATGAATCAAAACGTGAGGTTCAGACCATACAAGGTCAAGTTCTCAAACTTGAAAATGTTCTTAATAAAGCGAAGATCGCAGAAGAAAGGATAAGTGATGTTCAAAAAGATCTTGCAAAAGCAAGAGTTGAATTACGAGATTATCAAAAAGTTAAAAAAGATTTAGAAACTACACGCAGGAGATTGAAGGAACTTGAAGAAAAAAGTATTTCTGTCAGTGTTGATGATACTCATTCTTTAGAACAAATTTCTGATTTAGAATCTAAATCTGGATCTGAATATAAATCTAATTTGGGATTAGAATCTGATTCTGTATTCGCAGAACATTTATCTGATCAATCAGTTAGAGCATTTGAAGAATTACAAAAAGCACAAGAAGAAATTCTTATGTTAGATGAAACTATTGCAAAATATACTTCCATCGCAAGTCCAATAGATGTATTGCAGCTTCTCTTAAAACAACATACACAAGAGAATATGGATGCTGCAAATACGTATGAACAATTTGTTACAGGAAAAGATGCACAGACTTTTAAAGAGATTTTAGAAATAAAAGAAAAACCATTTCACATATATGTTTCTCAAGATATAAGATCTATGGGAATTTCTGTAAGAAATGATGAAGAACTTACTCAAAGAGTTTCTGCATTAACATTACAGATTATGCCCTTTGAAGAGAGTGATGCATATCTTACAGGTAAAGAAAAATATGATGCTGCGCAAAAAAATATAACTAAAACGAAAGGTGCAATTTTAGCTCTCGGTAATCTTGAAGATGAAGAAAGTGAAGATGCAGATATGAAACAAGCAATTGCAAAATTAGAAGAGAGAATTGAATCCTATCAAAAAATCATTACTGATTTTGAAACACAAGAAAAAAATCATTCTCTTTGGCAGGAACGTATTACTCAATTTTTACAAAAGATGTCTGAATATAAAATAAAATATGATGAAGCGCAATCATTTACAATAGAACCAAAAACTGTGCACATGGGTGTTGTTGCAGGCGAAACTGATTTAGCATATACAATGAATTTACTTCTTCCTCTTGGAAATGCTGAGATGAAAAATGCATCATTGTATTGGCTTGTTCTTGAACAGATACTTGCAAAGACTGCAGTTCTTAGACCAAAAAATATTGTTTCAGAAATGCCTGAAGCTCTTTGTATCTCTCTTGAGTATGGAAAAGATACTATTCCTGAAAAAGAAATTCGTAAGCATCAAGAAAGACTTGTTCGTGAATTACAGAATGAATTTGATAGAACACTTGCGGGAAAATTAGGATATACTTTAGATGTATGGAGTGTTAATAATTATAAAAAAAATCCTGAATTTTCAAAATCAATAAGCGAAGAATCAGAAGTAACTATTGAACATATTGTTTCTCATCCAGCAGATTATTCATCAGATGTTAGTTCAATTTTGGGAAGTAACGGAAGTAATGGAGATAGAACAGTTGAAACAAAAAGTGCAACAGAACAATCTGATGTACTTCCGATAGTTCCTATGGATATAACAGTTCAAGTAGCTCCTGCGGTTTTAAATTTACTCAATGAAATACAAGATGTAGTAAGATCAAAATCACTTAATGGACGATTATCAAAAAAAGACATATTATATTACGTACAGAAAATGGTAAAAAAACCTTCTTCATTAAGAGAGATATCTGAAGCTATTATGAAAGAAGAGAATATTCCAATGGATCAGTACTCGCCTGCTTCAAGTAAAATAAGTGCAAATTTGGTGTATCTTATTCGAGAAGGAAAGGTCATTAAAGAAGGAGTGAATAAACAATATAAATTTTCGCCCATACACAAAGACGAGGCTGATTCTGTATGAAAAAAATATCCGTTCAAGAATTTGTTCGAGCAAATGGTGGCGGAATTCAAGAAATAGTTAATGCACTTTTACGTGTGCATGAAAAAGGTTTTGAAAGTGGTCATGTTTTTTTAGAAAATGAACTTCAAAAAATTCTTTCAGATACTCATGCGGAACAAGATGAAACAGAATCATTTTCTGTGCAGGGAAAAGTAAATGTTGTAAGACTCAGAAAGGTTCCATATCAGCAAGGAAATGAAATAGTCTATTTTGATATGTATTGTATTTATGGACCAAACGGACTTGAAATGCCTGACTTTGTAAATGGAACTTCTTATACTTTTAAAGATTTAGTACAATATTTAGAAAGAGATACTGCAACAATGATTGTTGAAGGCATGCCTGTTCGTAAACCGAGATCTGTTTCAGAAATAATTAAAGAAGATGAATTAGATAAGACTGCCGATCAAAAAGCAGATTCAAAAAAGGAATCTGAAAAAGAAAAAAAATTGCGTGAAACAAGTAAGGTTCTCATTCATCCAGCGTTATATCAATTTATTCAAGATCGTAGAAGTGATTTAAACATGCTTGTCTGTGAAGAATATGTTGAAACGGGTTCAACAAAATTACAAGAAGTAAAAGCTCGAAAAGAAATACTCGCGGTAATTGGTGAAGATGCATACTGTGAACTTGCAAAATATTGTGAACAAGTATCTGTTCTTAATCCAAAAGAATTATTAAAAAAAGTAGCAGTGCAAAGGCTTAAGGAACGAGATGATGCAGTTGATGCATGGCTCACGTCAGAAGAAGTATTTGTTAAAAATTTTCCAAGAGAGCTATTGCAGTCTGAGAGTACAACACCTGCAGTTATGAAATGGGTAGCAGATCGAATCCCTTCAAATGAAACAAGGCCTCTGCCATTTTATGTTTCAGCATTACGAAGATTTCTTTTAGCAACTGAAAGTAAATCTCCTCAACTTAACAGAATGACAAGTAGATGGATTTCAACAGCAAAAGCAATGCAGTATATAGAAGAAGACTCTTGGGTAAAAGAACATGTTCTTCCTTTTTTTGAAAGAGAGAATCCTGATGAAGAAGAAGTTCCTAAATTTCAAAAAAACAGAGCACGAGCAGATATTGTTCGTCATGTTTTAAGTACAAAAGAGAGAGATGTTGAAAAGTATCATGATCCATCTCGGGTTCCTGCAAGAATTTTCGAAGGTCTCTTCGGAAAGGGATATTTTAAAGATCTTGATCCTGAAAAAAGTAGCGCAAAATCAACTCATATAGAATATGGTTATGTTCCAGAAAAACTTATTTCTGATTATGTTGCAATTGATGAAACAATTGGAAAAAAATACGATGCTCTCGATGAACCAGTAAGAGCTCTTTTAAAAAAACAAAGAAGTAATCTTGTTTTGAGAATAAGAGAATCTCTTTCTCTTCAAGAAAAAGAATTGTTATTCTTTGGAAAAAAAGATATTCTTTCAGATTCAATAATAGATAGAATAATCCATCTCTATTTAGAAGTTCGAGAAGATAAGTATGGAAAATCTACGAGTTCATAAAAAAATAGTTTCTAAGAAGAATAATTTTTTAAAAATCTTTTTTAAGAAGAATGAAGATAGTTTGACAAAATAAAGACGGGGTAGACTTTGATTAATAAACTTTCAATAATATATGATTTGGATGGAACAATAATTGATACGCAAAAAGTACATGATGCAGGATGGATGTATGCTGCACGTTCTTTTGATGTGGCAATATCTGAAGATTTTCTTCTCACTCAAAGAGGAATTCCTGATGAAATTGCCGCACTTTATCTTCTTCCAAGTGATAAGAAAAAATATAGAATTGAATTTGCTCATGTAAAAGAAGAATATGTTCTTTCTCATTTTGAAGGAGCTTTATTTCTTGATGGTTTTGAAGAATCTATTTCAGAGTCTCTGGAGAGAAAATTAGCGATAGCGATTTGTACAGGTTCCTCAAGAAATTTTGTTCAAGCAGTAAAAAATAAAATGCCTCTTTTGGAAGTTTTTTCAGATAGAATTATTTGTAAAGAGGATTATAGGCGAGGAAAACCTTCAGGAGAACCTCTTATAGTTACATTGCAAAAACTCAATTTGTCTTCTGTAGAAGCAATCTATGTTGGAGATGCAAAAAATGATTATCTCTGTGCAAAGAATGCAGGTGTTGATTTTGTGCATTTTGGAAAAAAAGACATCCGAACAGGCATTCCCGATGATGTTTTGAATATCGAAGATCACAGATCTATTTTTTCTTTCATATAATTTTTAGGTTATATAATTTTTATTTTGTATGATAAATAAATAAAATCAGGTTATTATCGGATACCTTTTTAAAACAAGAACTCTTTGTATCATCTATGATTACTTTAGACAAAGAAAAAGGAAAGAATTATGTTACTTTTCTTTTTTTGTTTATGTGTTTCTATCTTCTTTTGTTTATTGCAATAGCATATCAAAAGAAAAATGTTGAATTTTTATATTATAGTTTTATTATTTTTTTCATTCTCATTTTAGGTTATAAGTGGAGTAATAAGATTTTTTTCCCCATTCCTATTTATGTTGGTTTTGCTCTTCTTGGACTTATGCATCTTGCAGGTGGAAATCTGATTATTAATGGAGTTGTTTTGTATGAACATCATTTTGGCATTTTAGAATATGACAACATTGTACATCCCTTTGGAACTTTTGTTGCAACACTTGCCCTTTACAATTTGTTTAAACATTATCTCAAAGAAAAAATTCATGAAACAAATTTACCACTTTATGCAATGTTATTTTTAATGGCGATGGGAATTGGAGCACTTGTTGAGATTACTGAATTTTTTGCTTTTGAAACCTTTAAAGATGTTCTTGTCGGCGATTATGTTAATAATGCACTCGATCTTGTGTTTAATGCAATTGGATCACTCATTGCTTGCGGAGTTATTTATTTTGATTTAAAGAAAAGAAAAAAGGAAAGAAATAATTGATAAAATACATAAAAAAATAGTTTAAGTAGAGAAAATAAAGAAAATAAAAAAAGTGAAAGAAATGAAAAAAATAAGAAACATAAACAAAGAAAAAATATGGTTTAAACGAAAGGATTATGGATATGGATGGACGCCATGTTCAAAAGAAGGTTGGATTGTTATGTTACTGTTTGTTCTTCTTACTTTTTTAACTGCTGGAATTTTTAAGAGTGCTGCAAAAAGTGATGGTGAGTTTCTTATTCTTTTTTTGCCGTCGGAAATACTCTTTTCAATTTTACTTATTTTTGTTTGCTATAAAAAAGGAGAAAAACCAAAATGGCAGTTTGGAAAGAAAAAGAGATAATCTTTTTTTATACGTCTGTAGTTTTTTGAGTAAGTATTTTCTATTTTTTACTTTTATTCTTCGATCTTTTTCGGTAATTTTTTTAACTTACTTTTTTTAACATTCTTTCAACATTTTCTTTATTGAATTGATATGTATCTACAAGTAATCTAAGAATGCGTTCTTTGTCAATTTCTTTCCATTCTAAAGTATAAGTATCTGTTACAGGCATTGTTTTTAGAAAATAAAAAATATCTTTCCACGAATTGTTCGGAAAAAGAGTATTTTTCCATTTTACTTCTTCGAAAAGATCATCAAAATTATTCTTATATTTTTTAATGAGTGTAAGTCCTCTTTTTTGTCCTATGCCATCTATTCCTTTATTGAAATCTGTTCCGCAAAGTATTGCAAGAACAATAAGTTCATCTTGTGTGATCGTTAATTCTTCTAATACTTTTTCAAGTTCTATAATATATGTTCCAATGAGAACTTTTTTTTTATTACTTTGTACTTTTGTTTTTGAGATTGTAAAATTTTGAATCATTCGTTTTGCTCCGAATATGAGAGAATCAAAGTCTTCGCTTGCAACTGCCCATGCATCATTTTGCTCACAGAGAAATGCTGCTTGCGCTTCTCCTTCTGAAGGTGCTTGTATCACGGGAAGCCCAAGTGCTAAAATGAGTTCTTTTGAAGAATCGATAATATCCTGTGTTATTGTTTTATTTATTTTTGGAAGAAAATTTCCAAAGGTAATTCTTCTGTGTCTTCTTATTTCAGGTGTTTGTCCGTCAAAAATGAAGATGGGTTTTATCCCAAGTTCCATAAGATGTACGGTTCTATTGAAGAGACCAATGAGATGAGTAGATACTAATCCTTCTTTATTTGTAAAGCGGGGCATGCTTTTTAGAAATTGATAGAGTTCGATATACGTGTCTATTGCAATTTTTTTCCCTGATAGGTCTGATAATTTTATTTCAGTACGAGGAATAATTGAAGATATCTTTACGCCCATAGAAACAGAAAAGAGAATTACGTTTAAGTAAGTTTTGAATTTTTTTTATTATTTTCTTTAATGTCTATTTCTTCCTCTGCTTTCAACTATTTCTAATCTTTTAATAACTTCTTTGTATTCAGAATATTCTGTATATCCTTGAAGAACTGATTTGTAACACTTTTCGAAAATCTTGTAATGTTTTGATTCTAATGCTTGTTTGAGAACATGCAAGTCAACTGCTTTGTCTTCCATCCTTGTGGATGTAAAACTAAGTCCAAAATCAATAAAATGAATATTTTCTTGAATATTTTTTTTCTTCTGTAATTTATCTTTTTTTGAATCTATTATTTTTGAATCAACTTTTTTTATTTCAGTGATTCCTTTTTCATTTATTTTTTCTTCATTTAAGTCTTTTGTTCCATCTTTTTTCTCTACGAGAATCATATTTGACGTAGTTAAATCTCCGTGAATAATATTTTGTTTATGCAATCTTGCAAGAAGACTGCCTATCTCCTTTCCATATTTTTCTGGATTTGTATGCAGGACTTCTTTAACTTGTGGACCTGCAAGAAATTGCATAGTAATTTGCATGTCTTTATCTGACATTTTAAAGAGTTTTGCTGTCGGGAAATTACTTTTTGCAAGTGTAACAAGTATTTTTGCTTCTCTTCGTGTGCGAAATTTTCGAAGTTCATTATCTAAATCAGGATGTCTGTATTCTTTTGGGATGCGTTTTTTTATAACGATCTTTCCGTCAGTTTCAATAATCGCTTCTGCGCCTTGAGAAAGGGTTTTCATAGAATGAGTTTGTGTTGTCTGCTTTTTAAAGATTTTTGTTTTGATTTTTTTTATGATCCAAAGGTTTATATTTGATCTGATTTTGTGAATAAGGTATGACAAAGAGATTAGTGATTCCTGTTGATGGAAGAAGTATAATTATTCTCATTAATTCTTCAGCTGAAGAATCTGTGCATAATACTTTTGTAAGTGTGATTACTGAGGTATGTCAAAATGAATTTGTGGCAAAGTCTTTTCCAGAAATTACTTTTCATTTGGAAGACGAGAGTAATAATGGAAGTTTGGGGTTTACTGATTTTGATAAAGCAAAAGAAGGTTTTGCTGTAATTACATTATATGTTTCAAATATTTTTATGTCTTTTGGTTTTTCAGCTCCTGAAGTATTCAAAGAAGTGTTTAGAGATGGAATTAAACGAACAGTCATTCATGAATTTACACATCTTTGGCAGTATTTTACAACAAAGGTTATTTCTCAAAATATTGCAGCTACACAAACATTACTTAAAAAAAGTTTGCAGTTAGATAAAAGTGTGCAGGGTATTGGAGTTATAAGGTATGTTATGCGGCATTTTTTTCAAAAACTTTTTTTTGAAGGTCTTGCAAATTTTAATGAAAAATTTCAAGCACAACAGTTGATCTTTTCAGAAGATACATTTGATAAATTTGTTTATGAAGCAAATGAATGTGTGCAAATCATGATTGTTAAAATAAATGAAATACAAAAACTTCTGCATTCAAATACAAATGAAAATGAAATTGCAGAAAAACTAAAAGAATTTTATGAATCTTTAAGTGGCATGTTCTCTTATACTATTGGCGAACATATGGTGTATGCAATTTTATTTATTGATCACACAAAAACACTTTCTGATCTTTTGACTTTTGAATTATTTGATTTTGTTGCAGTATATGAGTCTTGTATGTTACAAAAGAAATTTGTTCCAATTGTTTCTGGAACCTCGGGAAAAGGAATTTTTGATTATAAAAGAGAAGTTGACAAACTTACTCTTTTTTATGAAGAGTTTAAACAAAAAAGTTCTTAATTTAGATACTTCTATTAAGGGGTAAATTTTACAAAAAATTTATAAAGTGAGAGCTGTTTTTTAATTATCATTATATTATTAGCTTATTATTATCTTTAACTATGAATCTCATACCTGAATTTCATCCAGAACTTGTTTCTCTTTACAAAGCATTTTATGAAAATGTGCAAAAAAGTACTTCTGTCTTGTATCCATGTTGTGCACTTGACGCAAGTCCTTCACAAGTATTTTCAAATGTGACATATGTTGATATCGAGGATGGCATTTCTGGAGCAATGGAAGAATTCCGTAAACATGGGTTTAAAGCGATTTGTAAAGATATTCGAGAGTATGAACCCATAGAAAAACATGATCTTCTTATTCTTTTGAATGCAACAATTCCGGCAGAATTTGCTACTCGTCATATTGAATCGGGTGCATTCATCATTACAAATAATTATCCAGGTAATTTGGGTAATGCAACGGAAATGTATGGTGCGCCAGAAAGGTATACTCTTTTTGGAACAATTGATTTAGTTGAGAAGGATCGAAAAAAAGAAATGTACAAAGCAGTTATTTCGCAAGATCTCACAAATCTTTTCATTCCTTGTGAAGATGAAAAAGAGTTATTAGAATGCAGGCCGGATATTCATAAGTTTATTTTATCTATGTATCCTCATCTTCTCAGGTCTTTTGGTGAAAATACTGAAGGAAAATCATTTCAAGAAATATATGAAACCGTACAAAAGTTAAAAGGCAGTTCAATACAAATGCCTTATCGTAGAGCTGCTGAAAGATATGTTTTTGTGAAAAAGTAAATCGAAGATGGAAAGATTTAAATGTAAGTTCAAACTTACTTAATGAATGATTGAAACTATACATGTATCTTCAAAAGGTCAATTGTAATACCTGAAAAAATCAGAAAAGAGCTGCATATAAAAAGTGGATCGAGGCTTGTTCTCACAAAAAAAGATAAAATGATCATTTTGAAAAAAGAAGGAGATTTTCTTGATCATCTCTCTGATCTTGAGCGAAAAGAAACAATTGGATGGATGGCTGTTGCAGAAAAATCTCTTCAAAAAGTATGGAATAATTCGAAAGATGATGAAATATGGAAGAAATATCTTGCCGATGATTTATGAAACAAAAAACTATTGTCCTCGTTCCTTTTCCATTTTCGGATCAAACAGGAAGTAAAGTAAGACCTGCATTAATTTTATCAAATAATTCTTTTAATAAAATGAGTCAAGATGTGCTTGCTTGTGCAATTACATCAAATATAACGCATTCGAAATATAACTTTAATTATTGAAAATGAAGATCTTGAAGAAGGAATATTGTATACATCAAGTGCAATAAAATCAGAAAATATTTTAAAAATTGATAAAACGCTCATTATTAAAAAATTGGAACAATAAAAAAATCAACCTTTACAAAAGTACAATCTTTAATTATTGAACTTCTCACGGATAAAGAATAGCTAATCTATAAATACCTCTTCTTAAAAATAAGATTTTTAATAGCCCCGTAGTCTAGTGGTCAAGGATAGAGGCCTCTGGAGCCTTTGACGCCAGTTCGAATCTGGCCGGGGCTAGTTTTTTATTTTCTTTTTCTTGGAAATATTTGCACGTCTTTATGATATATTATTCCTTTACAATTTCTTAGTTTGGGTAAAGATGTAATATTTCCATTTGCATATATTATTCCACCTTGAAATTTTTCAGATATTTTTCCAAGAATATCTTTTTCAATAATGACTGTTCCGCCATACATATTTTCACCTATAGTTCCTCGACAGGTTCCGAGAATATGTATGATTCCATGCATCATAACGGATCCTGTAGATTGTTGGACTTCCCAACGATTATTGAAAGGCAGAACATCTTTTTCGATAGTAATTTTTCCACCCTGTAAATTATTTCCAATAATTCCATATGCATTGCCTGTTACATAAAGTGATCCTCCTCTCATTTGTTTACCAAGCATATTTCCAGAATCACCATCGATGATAATTTCCGCCCCATTATTTGATTTTCCTAAAAATTTGATTTTTTTCTCAAACTGACTGGTGATGAGTGTAAATTTCGTTTCTTTTATTTCTTTTATTGTTCGATAGATAAGTCCTGTTAGAAAAATTCCAGAATATTCAAAATTTTCTTCTTTTTCTCGAGAGGAGAGAGCAAAACAGAATTCTTTTATGAGATTTGAAGAGAGGATAAGTGGATCATTAATACTTTGATAATATTTTAATGCAGATCCTACATCTGTCTGTACATTATTTATGAGAAAATCATCATGTGCATTTGCACTGCTAATTCTTTGCATTGATCTATCATAAATGTCAAGTAGTTTTTCGATATTTGGATCTGCATTCGTTTGAATTATTCTTAAGTTATTTTTGCCTGTAACTTCTGCGTAATTCTCTTCAATAGTTTCGGTGAGTTTCATAAATTTTTTATGTGTCTTGATTTTTTAATAAATATCTCACTCCTTTTTAAGAAAATATTTCAATCTATTCTTTTATTTAACTGGTTGGAGACGAAAATTTATAAATCTTTGTCTAATCCGTAGGCAACGCAGGTCATAGAGATTGAGCCAAAAATAATGTTTTCATTGAAGAAAAGAGGTTTCTCTCCTTGAGATGCACCGACTACGTAGAGAAGAGGGAGATAATGATCATTTGTAGGATGTGCAAGTGATGCTTCGGGAAGAAGAGAATAATCTAAAACACCTTTCGTGTTTTTTTTAAGTAATTCTTTTTTTATTTGAGTATCAAATGCAATCACCCAAGGGAAAGGTTTTTCTCGTGGATGAAACAGCGCAAGATTATGAACAAGGTTTCCACTGCCGATGATAAGTATTCCTTTTGTACGCAGTACTCCTAATTCTTTTCCTATCTTTAACATTTTTTCAGAAGAAAGTTCATAATCTAAACTTAACTGTAAAACAGGAATGTCTGCGTTAGGATACATGTGAGTAAGTACAGACCATGTTCCATGATCTATTCCCCATTCGGTGTCGAGAGAAACTTTTGTTGTGGTAATTATTTTTTGTATTTCTTTTGCAAGAACAGTATTTCCTTTTGCAGGATAGGTAATTGTGTATAGTTCTTTTGGAAAACCATAAAAATCATGAATCATTTTAGGTTTTTCAGAAGATGTAACAGCTGTTCCTTCTGTTTGCCAGTGTGCAGAAATACAAAGAATGGCAATTGGTTTTTTTATTGTATTAATTTTTTCTGCAATTCTTTTCCAAGTTTTTGTAAACTCATTTTCTTTGATTGCATTGGTTGGCGATCCATGTCCGATATAGAGAACTGGCATTTTTACTTGCATAATTTTTAGAATATAAATGCCTTTTTTAATCTTTTCTCAAATTTTTAGTTTCACTCTTTTTTATTTATTCTGAGTGTGTTTTTATTCTATGCGTGAACAAATGGTGGTTTTTTCGTATGTTACGGTCATTTTATAATTTTCTTTAACTGTCTCCCAAGAAATATTGTACCTTTTTATTTTTAATTCTTTTACAAAATAGGAATCTGAAAATGGATGCGTTTCGGATGTTAATTTTGCAATAAAACTAATTGTCGGTCTTATTTGTTTTAAGCGTTCTGCTTCTTTTCCTTCATCAATGACTGCTTGAACTAATGCTGCAACACAAGTCATGGGAGAATTTTTGCCGTACATTCGAAATAGTTTTTGTCCTTCATATGTATCTAAAAAAACTGCAAGAAGCATAGTTGAATATGAATTGGCATGATCAATGAAATGTGTATCATTTCCCGCATGCATACTTACAGGAGTACCAATAATTGTTTCAAGTTCACTCATGAATATATTAAAAAAGAACTCTTTTAAATATCTAATCCCAAAGATTTATAAACTGAAAAGTCCCGTTATTAAAGAAATGGTTAAACCGTTATTTTTATTAAAAATTGTCTCACATTAATGACGAAAAAATAAAATATATTTTTAAGTAAAAAATTATTCTAAATCAAGACTGCTGTCAATTCCTGTGGAAATGTTTTTTCCTGCAATTTTTGATTGCTCTTTTGCTCGCGTAATTTTATTTCCAGGATCAGTATAATTTACAAATTCTAAAAAATCTTCTGTCCAAGGTTCTCTTATTTTTACTTGGTTTGCCATTTCCATAGTCATTGCTCTATAACTAAAATGTCCTGCAGGTTGTGTTCGTAATTCACTCAAGTGTTGGAACTCACGAAGATTCATGCCCATCATAAATCGCATGCGATGATTAAAAAGTGTTGCATACTGTGCGATAATGGGAAGACCTGCATGTTTTATGTCGCTATTAAGGTCATCCATTTGTGAAACAGTTTCTACGATTTCTTTTTCCATGTTGACTATTTCATCAGACATTTCTGGTGGCAAAATAAAACCTAATTCAGTTGTAAGTAATTGTCTTTGTTGCGTTGTCATTCTATGTCTTTCTAAATCCCGATATTCTGCAAATCCTCCCACAAGATCAAACATAAAAGGATATCCGGCTTCAAGACCTCTTCCTGTTCGGTCTCTTCTTGAATCTCTTTTTCCTCGGTAGGTCTGATTAATTTCTCGTTTCTTATCACTTGATAATTTTTGCACTACTGAAAGAATTTGGTTTAAAGAAAGATTTGTATAAGAAAATAATGCAGATGAAGTGATTTCATCGAGTAAATCTGCACGAGGAATAAGACTTACAGAAGTGTCTTCTGGAGAAATGTGTAAAAAAAGTTCATTTGCAATTTTGTACATCGCAGAATCAATTTTCGAAAATTTTTCATTCTTACAATTGCGCTTTATGAATGTAGGAATTTGTGTGTTTAATTCTTTTTCAAGGTCTTTTGCTCGTTCTTGTGCTTCAATGATTTCTGAACTTTTTAAAAAAGTTAAAAGATTTGTATAGTATCTTCCATTTCCAATAAGACCGAGTTGTGTAAGTGTTGATGAGGGAAGAACGCATCTTCCAACATCGAGTGCTGCGCATCGGATGGTAAAATTATATGCAATGCGAAATGCTTTTTGTTCAGTATCAGTTATTAATTCGGATAAACCTCTTTTAACGCTTTGACCTTTTCTTTCAACATCAATTGAAAATTGTTCTTTTGGAAATTGTTTTTCAAAATAATTCATTAACCGTTTAACTCCTTCTGAATATACTTCAAATGCATGATTATTTGCTTGTTCAAATTTTTTAAGAAGGCCTGCTTGAATAATTTCTTTTGGTCTTATATATCGAAATTTTCCTTGTTCATCTTTTACGTCGTATTTTACATATCGTGTTGATTGTTCGATAGGTGATGCACCAATTCTTCGGTCTTCAATCCATTTTGTTCCAAGCTGCGAAATATTTTCAATTCCAACATGCGCTCCTTCTAATTCTCCAACAGAATCATCGCCAAATGCATTGAGAACTCTATTCATGAGAACAGATCCTTTTTCTTGACAAGGATCCCCGTTTTCATTTAAAAATTCATTTATGAGTGTTAGTTGAATGCCTGTTCCTGCTCTTGAATACCGTGCAAGAACACCACCCGTTAATTCAGGAGGTAAATTTCGAATAACAAAGGTATCTCCACCAACATTAGAAAAATAATTTGCAAGTTTTCTTTTAATTTCATCAGGAATTTCATTGAGAGAATTATATTTTGCCATTTTTTTGCACCTCTTTTGCAGACTTAGATATTGTGTGAAAAAGATCGTGTGCTTCATATAGATTATCAAATTTGAAAAGTCCCATTCAAATATAGAAAATGGAATCTATGCGATCAAATAGATCACATAATCTATTTTTGTAGTTTATGGTGTAGTGTTCGCTACTCCACATGGTTAAATACTCAATAATTCTTGTTTATTTTATGAACGAATTTATTGAAATCAACGGAAGAATTCTTGACTTTGAAGTTTACGAAGAAGAATTACATTTTTTGAAAGAAGATATTTGTGAAGAAATGAAAGAGTTTCTTAAGAAATATGGATTTTTTCTCAAGGAATCAATAAATGAATCATACAGTGATTGTTCATTTTATTTTTATAACAATCAATTAGATATTGAAATAAAGATTGCCGTGCAAAAAAAAGATGAAGAGAAATTTTTAGAGTGACATGTAAGATAAAATGATAAGTTTATAAATATATTATCTTTTCTTTTTTTTATGACAATAACTTGGCAAGATTTTGAAAATATTGAACTTCGCGTTGGAACAATAATACAAGTTAATGATTTTCCTGAAGCAAAAAAACCAGCATTTAAATTATTGATTGATTTAGGAGAAGTTGGAATAAAAAAATCAAGTGCGCAGATAACTTCTTTTTATAAAAAAGAAGATTTGATTGGAAAACAAGTTCTT
>OBEQ012317279.1_pt1 | contig 38568 bp, 27 predicted proteins | sample 1670901 | NCBI WGS metagenome assembly OBEQ01 (sample SAMEA104232315, study PRJEB22302) | groundwater metagenome | biome: forest; feature: aquifer; material: groundwater | place: USA | collected 2011-08-07 | depth 5.4 m | reverse complement strand
TTTTGCGGAGGAAAAGGCCGAAAACCGCTGTTTTTCGGCCTTTTCCTGTCCATGGTGCCACGCAGATACGTGGTATTTCAATAGGTTGGCATTGTCAGGGGTACCTGGGCACGCGAGGGGGGGTACCTGAGCAGTTACGATGAATTAAAAGGAGGTCTGGAGCATCGCTCCAGGCGGGCATGGGCGGCAGCCCATCCGCGCAGCGGCTTCCTCGCCCGTCACCCCGTGGGGTGACGGGCGAGGGGACGGCTTACTTGGTCCGCAGCGCGGCCAAGCGATCGGACAGGGTCGAGCCGGGGAGGGCGGCTTTGCCCGACGCGGCGGCCAGAGCGGCGGCGATGTTCGGGTCGTCCTGTTCCGGCTTGGTCGGCGCCAGCATCTTGGCTTTGGCCTTGGCGGCTTCGGCGGATACCAGATTCTTGGCGGCCGAGTCCTGCATCGCCTTCAGCGCGACGTTAAGGCCGCTGGTGGCGCTGGCCAGACCGGCGGCCTGACGGGCGGCTTCGGCCTGACGCTCGGCGAGTTCGCGCTGCTGCTCGGCCCGGCCCATGTCGCGCTGAGCGCGTTCCAGCATCGACTTGGCGTCCTTCAGCTTGGCGCCCGCCTGATTGTAGGAGCCTTCCAGCATGCTCAGGAATTCATGTGCTTCCACTTCGTCCTGAACTTCGCGGTCGATGTCCGGGGCCATCTCTTCCAGCATGCCGACGATGGTGCCCAGGCTCTTTTCCAGCGAGGCCCGGCGCGACGGGTCGGTCTCGGCTTCCATCTGACGCTGCAACTGCTCGGCCGCGGCCATGCGCTGAGCCGACAGGGCCTTGATGGCGTCGGCTTCCTTCTTTTCCTTGGTGTAGGAGGCGCGCGCCTCGGCAACCTGACGGCCCAGCCCGTCCAGATTCTGTTCCATGGTGCGCAGTTCCGCCTCGGTCGCCGACTTGGGATCCCAGCGCACCAGCGCCTCCACGGCGCCCTGTACCGCCTGGTCTGTCTTTACCCCAACAAGATTGCGAATAAAGCTCAACATATGTTCCTCCGGAAATAGGCCGGTCAGCCGGCCATGGCGGCGGCGTTGACCAAAGCGACGGAAAGCTGCACGCCGACGAGGCTGGTGGCGGCCGCGACGTTGCCGGCTTCGATCTGCGCCTTGAGATTTTTGATCAGCAGTGTGGCGACGGCGAAGGCGATGAGCTGGACGACCACCGCGATCAGCCCCCACAGGATGATGTCGATCACCGCATTGGATGTTGCCAGGGTGGCAGCCAGGGGGATCGACAGGGCGACCATCGAGCCGCCCATGGTGATGCCGCCGGCCGCATTGCCTTGGGCCACCAGCAGGCCCTCGTTGTAGGGGGTGATGCGGGTATAGACGGCGATGGCTGCGCCCAGCAATGCCAGCGCGGCAACCATTTGCACCAGGAGGACCGGAAGGCCGGCCCCCAGGGCATCGACGACGGAGCGGAGGGTTTCCATGGGACGAGCAGCCTTCAGGTCAAGGACAGGGAAGCCGGGCTGACATCTATCCCGGCGGCGATCTCCACCCAGGCCTGACCGCCTTCCTCGATGGCGGAGACCAGGATGTATTCATTTTCGGGGGCCGGCGCGGCACCGCCGGTGGGGGTGGCATAGAGCATGGCATTGACGGTGCGGTTGTTGGTGCCGCGCACGTCCTTCAGCTCCTCTTTCATTTCCAGCGGCTTGATGCGGCCCGAGCCGGGCGTCCAGGCGCGCGGGTACAGCTTGCCGTCCTTGGTCTGGAATTCCGGCCAGCCGATCATGCCCTCGGCGCGGTCGAGCCAGAAGCCCCATTCCGCCTCATCGGCCGGAGTCACCTGATCAATCACGCTGAAATAGCGGCATTCGTCCGGCATTCCGTCCTTGTCGAGGTGCAACTGGAAGAAGCTTTCGACATCGGGCAGGTAAAGACGATGCAGCGTGGTGCCGGCCGAGGTGACCTTGCTCAGCTTGGGAATGCTGGTCAGCCCACCCTCGGGGATCTTGACCTTGGTCAGGCCGGCCGACAGCAGGAACGGTGTGGGGTCGATGGTGACGGTCATGCCCACCCGGAACAGGGACGGCTCATAGGGCTTGCCGGAAATTTTCTGACTGATGTAGTTGCCGACCATACCCAGACGCACGGGATCCTCCTCGTTGGATTTGCGGGCGGCCTTGCGGCGGCGCGCCAGCCACAGCAGCGCCAGCACGGCCCCCAGGATCAGCACCACCCACAGCAGCCCGGACCCGCCGCCAGACTCGCCGGACTCGCCCGACTGCCGCAGCGCCGACGACGAGTCTTTGCCCGTGGTGCTGCCGGTGGCCACATCAATCGGAATATCGGACGGCATCACCGAGGAGTCGACCGGCTGGTCCTTCAACGCCGCTTTGGACTTGTCCAACTGGGCCAGCTTGGCGGCCAGTTCCTTGTTGTCCTTGGCCAGACGTTCGGCCTCGGTGCGCCATTGCTGTACGCCGGGATCGTCCTGGTGGTTGTGGAAAAAGGCGGCGTGACTGGGTTTTGTCAGGGAATCCAGCATGAACCACAGGAACATGGCGTCCCACATGCCGAAATTACGGCCACCCTGCATATAGGAGGACGGCGACCAGCCGCGCTTGCTGTACCAGTTGGACACCGAACCGCCCCGGGAAGGGCTGTAGCTCGTGGTGCTGGGCCGGCGCGACGACCCCGACCCCCACGACCAGCCGCTGTCGGAACGGCTGTCGCGGCTGGTGGTGGTGGTGGTGGGCTTGGTTACCGGCTTGTCCGAGTCGCGGTAGCGTGCCAAGGCGTCGCTCGCGCCCTGGCGGCTGATCGCCTTGTCGCTGGCCGACTGGCTGGCGGCCTGGGCGGAACTGCCGGTGCTGGGCGTCCGCGGCCGGGTGTAGCCACTGCTGCCGCTCGACGATGAGCTGCTGCTGCTCGCCGACGGGGTGCGCGACGATGACGATGACGACGATGAGGCCGAGGGCCGCGAATAGCCGCCCGACGACTTGGAACTGCTGGAACTGCTGGAACTGCTGGAACTGCGGGCCCACGCCGACGATGGTGTGGACAGCACCACGGTACCGGCGGACGCAGCCGACCAGGCCGCGATGCTCGGCCCGGACTGTGGGACCAGAAGCAGGGCGCTCAGCACCACTGCTCTCAGCCACTTGACGACCAGGGTGGAACGCATGCCGACCGGCTCCATGTCTATGGCCGCACTATCATGTGGAAGAATTCTCCAAATGCAATAGGCTCTCTCACGACAAAGGCCATTGCCGGCCTTGTCGTGGCGCGCGTATAGAGATAAATGTTTGCGTGTGCGTAATAAGGAGCGGGACGTGGCGACTCGTAAGTCGAACGGAGCCAAGCGGCCCAGCGGCGGTATCCAGGTCAGCCGGTGGGTTTCGGTGCTGTTCGGTGCTATGGTGCTGCTGTTCATCGGCATTCTGATCGGGATGCAGATCGCCGCTCAGCGTCCGCAGTCGGAGGCCGCGAAGCCAGCCCAGCGGATCATCGTCAACCAGCCGCCGCAGGTGATCGAGCCGGCCCCGCCGTCGATCGTCGAACGCACGGCCCCGCCGCCGCCGCCGGTGACCGCCAAAGCCGACACGCCCCCCATGAACGATCCCCGACTCGATGCCGAGCTGGATCGCATCGAGCTGGAAGTGACCAGGCCGCCTCAGCCGGTGGTACCGCCGATTCCGGCTTTGCCGCCGCAGACCACCCAGACGGTTCCGGCGGCCACCGTCGCCGAACGGGTGGTGCCGCCCTTGCCGCCGCAGGTGAAGCCGGCCTCGCTGGCCCTGCCCAGCGCCGGTTCGGGCTGGCGCAAATTCGCGGTGACACCGCCGAAGGCCGATGGCAAGCCGATGGTGGTGGTGGTGATCGACGACCTGGGCGTCGATCGCAAGCGCGCGGAGCGGCTGATCACGCTGCCGGGCCCGCTGACCACCGCGTTCATGTCCTATGCCAAGGATCTGCCTCGCCTGACCGCGGCGGCTCGGGCCAGGGGCCATGAACTGATGCTGCACATGCCGATGGAGCCGATGGGAGCGTCGCTCGATGCCGGGCCATCCGGCGCCGTGCTGACGGTCGGTCTGCCGGCCGCCGAGGTGCGCCGCCGCGTCAGCGAGGGCCTCAGCCGATTCGATGGCATGATCGGTCTGAACAACCATATGGGCAGCCGCTTCACCACCGATGCCGCCGGTATGAAAATCGTCATGGAGGAACTGGCCAAGCGCGGCCTGATGTTCCTCGACTCGGTCACCACCCAGCGCAGCGTCGGCATGGAGGAAGCGCGCCGCCACGGGGTCGCGGCGCTGGCTCGCGACGTGTTCATCGACAACGAAGAGACCTTCGACGCGGTGACGGCCCAGTTGCGCAAGACCGAGCAGGTGGCGCGCAAGCAGGGCTACGCGGTGGCCATCGGCCATCCCCACGACGCCACCATCGACGCTCTGGCCGCCTGGTTGCCGACCCTGAAGGACAAGGGCTTGGTGTTGATGCCGATCAGTGCCATTCTGCGCCGCCAATATCCCAACGGCTGATCGGACAGGAGCAGAGCCATGGCCAAGACCTATCGTGTGACCGGAATGAGCTGCGGCGGCTGCGCCGCTTCGGTAGAACGCGCCATCAAGGCAGTGCTGCCGGAAGCCGCGGTTACCGTCGACCTGGAGGCCAAGGCCGTCACCGTCACCGGAGCCGACGACGACGCCAAGGTCGGCGAAGCGGTCGAAGGCGCCGGCTTCACCTATGAAGGTATCGCCGGTTAGGCGACGGTTGGAAATAACCGATGCAAGTGATCGACGGGTGATATCGAAATGCACTCCGGTGAGCGATCTATGGTCGGTGAGATTGCAGGTAACGCAGATAAACGCAGATACCAACGGATGAACGCAGATAAGGTGGTGATTGCGAACGGTCTGGTCATTTTGTCATTGTGATCGAATTTGTTCCGGCATTCCATGCCTTGATGACCTTGAAAAAACCTTGGCTTCCGGAGGTCGCCACTCAAGCGACGATCTTCGGTTCTGACGGATGCATCCGTGTTCATCTGTGGATATCTGCGTTCATCTGCGTTCCCCTGCGATGCTGCCGCCTCAGCTCCGCTCGACAATTGCCGGCAAGGCGATGAAGAAGGTGCTGCCCTCGCCCTCGCGCGAGGTCAGCCAGATGCGGCCATGATGGTGCTCGACGATCTTGCGGCATAGAGCCAGGCCGATGCCGCAGCCGTCATACTCGTTGCGGCCATGCAGGCGCTGGAAGATGCCGAAAATGCGCTCGAAATGCTCGGCCGCGATGCCGATGCCGTTGTCGGTGACCTGGATCACCCAGGTGCCGGCCTGACGCTCGCAGTCGATGGCAATCAGCGGGTCGCGATCCTCGGCCCGGTATTTCAGGGCATTGCCGATCAGGTTCTGGAACAGCCGCAACAACTCGTCGCCATCGCCCAGGATCTGGGGCAGGCCGGGGGTTACCCGGACCGTGGCGCGGCTGGTTTCGATGATGCCGCGCAGATTGGCCACCGCCATCTCCGCCACGGTGGCCAGGGCCACCCGCTCAAATGGATGCTCGCGGCGGCCGATCCGGGAATACTCCAGCAGGCCGACGATCAGCCGGTCCATGCGCAGGGCGCCGTCACGGGCGAAGGTAATGAACTCGGTCTCGCTGCTGTCCAGTTTGGCGCCGGCACGCCGGGTGAGCAGGGAGAGGAAGCTGTTGACGGTGCGCAACGGCTCGCGCAGATCATGGGATATGGCGTAGGCAAAGGCCTCCAACTCGCTGTTGGAGCGCTGAAGCTGCTGCGCCTGCCGGGCCACGGCGATCTGAAAGTGCTGTTGCCGCGCCATCAGCCAGGCGATCACAAAAAAGACCGCTATCAACAGTACGGTCACCGTGCCACCGCCCAGCAACAACAGGTACTGGCGCTCGACGGCAGGAGCGGCGGCCTCGTCCCGGCTGACCGAGACCAGTACGGTGAGGGGAATATGGGTGAGCCGACGGTAGGCGACGATACGGATCATCCCGTCCACCATCGCGGCCACCTCATAGACGCCGGAGGACGGTTGGTCGGGATCGAGGAACGGCCGATTGCTCAGTTGCAGCCCCATCGGTTCCATCAGCGGCGTCGTGCGGGTGGCGCGGGCGCGAATAACGCCGTCATGGCCGAGCAGCATGATACTGCCATGGGTGCCGATGTCGATGGACTGGTAGAAGCCGGTGAAATGCTCCGGCGCCACCGCTATGACCAGCACCCCGGCAAATGAGCCGTCGCGGCCATACATGCCACGGCTGAACTCCAGCAACCACCTGCCGGCCACGAGCGTCGGCGGACTGACCAGAAGGACATCGTCGCGGGAGTTGCGATGGGCCTGAAGGGAGGTGCGATCGGACAGGTCGGTGCGGTCCGGCGGCATGGCGGGATCGCTGTAGGACACGGCGCCGCGCGCATCCAGCATGGCGATCTGAAGGATGAAGTGCGGCGACAGGCTGCCCCGCAGCAGCTTGATTTCCTTGGCCAGCGAGCCGGGCTCCTCCTCGATCTCGGCCCGCAGATGCAGCAGCGCCTGGTCGATCTCCGACGTGGTGCGCCGCACATGCTCCTCGAACGCCCGCGCCAGATTGGACACCTGGGTTTCGACCGTTGCCCGCGAGCTTGTCATGTCGTGCCGCAGCTCTGCCATCAGCGCCAGCCATAGCCCGCCGACCAGCAGTGCGGCCAAGCCAAGAACCGCGACCGGTACCTTCCCCCAATCCCGTAAAGCCATCCCTCTTCCCCCGGCTTTGGTATCGGGGAGTATACTGCGAAAGTATGAGAGTGCCAGTGTTGCCGATGGGTGAACGGTCAGTCAACGGTCGGAAATAACCGATGCAAGTGATCGAACGGTGATCTCGGAATGCGCTCCGGTGAGTGATCTATGGTTGGTGAGATTGCAGGGGAACACGGATCGCTCGTTATCCGTGTCATCCGTGGATATCCGCGTTCATCTGCGTTACCTGCGATGCTGCCGCCTCGACACAGCGGGGCATCATGGTCGATGTCGCAGTTATTTGCGGTCGTCCCCTTACCGGAGCCCGCCGCAATGGCGGCTGGCTCCGGTAACATCCTTGACCGTCAGGGATGCCGTGCGGCGAATTTCACCGCTTCTTCGGCGGCGCGGACCAGGGCTTTGGCCTTGTTGACGCTTTCCTGGTACTCGGACTCGGGGTCGGAGTCGGCGACGATGCCGGCGCCGGCCTGGGCGTACATGACGCCGTCCTTGACCAGGGCGGTGCGCAAGGCGATGCAGGTGTCCATGTCGCCGTCGGCGCCGAAATAGCCGATGCAGCCGGCATAGAAGCCGCGCTTTTCCGGTTCCAGCTCGTCGATGATCTCCATCGCCCGCACCTTGGGGGCGCCCGACACGGTGCCGGCGGGGAAGCCGCCGACCAGGGCGTCCATGGCGTCGTGCTTGGCGTCAATGTCGCCGACCACGTTCGAGACGATATGCATCACCTGGCTGTAGTACTCGATATGCATCTGCTCGGTGACCTTGACCGAGCCGATCTGAGCGACCCGGCCGACATCATTGCGGCCCAGGTCGAGCAACATCAGGTGCTCGGCGCGTTCCTTGGGATCGGCCAGCAGGTCGGCGGCCAGCGCCTGATCTTCGGCTTCGTCCTTGCCGCGCCGTCTGGTGCCGGCCAGCGGGCGGATGGTGACCTTGCCGTTGCGCAGGCGCACCAGGATTTCCGGGCTGGAACCGACGATGGCAAAGCCGCCGAAGTCGAGATGGAACAGGAACGGGCTGGGATTGGTGCGGCGCAGGGCGCGATACAGCGAGAACGACGGCAGCCGGAACGGCACCTGGAAGCGCTGGCTGAGCACCACCTGGAAAATGTCGCCGGCCAGGATATATTCCTTGGCCTTGCGCACCATGGTATGGAACGCCTCGCGCGTCATGTTCGAGCGCGGCACCGGCAGATCCTGGTGCTCACCGGCGGAATCGCGGCGATAGGGCAGACTGCGTTCAAAATCGGCGATCACGTCGGCCAGCCGCTCGCACGCCTGATCATAGGCCGCTCGCGCCGAAACGCCCGGCTGCGGCCGGACCGGGGTGACCACGGTCACCACGTCGTCGATATTGTCGAATACCGCCATCACCGTCGGGCGCATGAACACGCCATCGGGAACGCCGATCGGGTCGGGGGGGATATTGGGCAGGCGCTCCATCTGCCGCACCATGTCATAGGACATGTAGCCGACCACACCGGCCGCCATCGGCGGCAGGCAGGCCGGCAGGGTGATGCGGGATTCCTCGACCAGGGCCCGCAACGAGGCGAGCGGACCGTGTTCGGCGGCGACCGGGCAGGAGACGAAGGCATCGCGATCGAATCGCGCCTGACGGTTGATCTCAGCGGTAGCGCCGTCGCAACGCCAGATCAGGTCAGGCTTCAGGCCGATAATCGAATAACGGCCGCGAATGGCGCCTTTCTCCACCGACTCCAGCAGAAAGCTGTTCGGCCGGCCTTCGGCCAGCTTGAGCATGGCCGAGACCGGGGTCTCCAGGTCGGCGACCAGCGTCGTCCAGACCACCTGAGCCACATTCGCATCGTAGGTTTGCGCGAAGCCGGCGAAGTCGGGGGAGATCCTCATTTCAGTCGCTCTTCAATGACACGGCGGTTGATGGTCACGCCGTAGCGGGTCTGCAAGCTGGCCACCAGTTGGTCGACCACGTCGCCGGTCACCTGTTGACCGATCTGCTTGGCGACCTGGGCGAGCGCGGCGGCATCGGCCTGGGCATCGGCGGCGATGATCTTTTGCAGGACCACCACGACGGCACCGTCGGGGGTTCTCGCCAAGCCGGTCTGGCCCGGCTGCAAGCGGAACGCCTCGGTGACCACCGGCGCGGCGATGGCGCTGGTGGGGCCCGGGCTGCGGGTAAAGGGCTCGCTGGTCTGCGGGGTGATGCCCTCCGGCATCTTGCCGGCCTTGATGTCGGCCAGCGCCTGCTCGGCCGTCTGACGGGCCGTGGCCAGCCGCTGCTCGGCCTGCCAGGCCTGCACCACCGCCTCGCGAACCGACTCAAGCGGACGCACGGACGGCGGCGTCACCTTGTCGACACGGGCGACGAAGAAGCCGCTGTTGTTCTCCAGTTCGGTGGTACGGGTTTCGCCACCCTCGGCGGCGTCGAACACCGCTTTGAGGAAAGCCGCCGATGTCGGCAGGCCGTCGACCGGCTTGCCGTCCGGGCCGTTGCCCTGAGGATCGACCGCCGCGACCTTGAGCGCCTTGAGATTGAGCTTCTGCGCCGCTTCCTCGGGAGTCGCACCGGTCGCCAGGGTGTCTTCGACCTTGTTGGCCAATTCGAACAGGCGGTCCAGCGACTTATCGTGGATCAGATCGGCTTTCAACTGGTCGCGCACTTCGGCGAGCTGCCGCTCCTTGCCGGGATGGATGGCCGACACCTCGATCAGGTGCCAGCCGAACAGGGTCTTCACCGGCGCGGTCAGGCCGGGAGCGGGCAAGGCGAACACCGCATCGGCCAATTCGGGAGCCAGACCGGTCAGGCCCTGGCGGTCCATGGCACCGAGATCGACCTTGGCCTCGCCGGTCGCGGTGGCGATGGCGGCCAGATCCTTGCCTTGCAGGGCCAACTGTCCGGCCTGCTTGGCCTTGTCCTCGTCGGCATAGACGATCTGGCTCAGAGCACGCGTTTCGGCCTCGACGAACTCGGCGGCGCGCTGGGTGAAGGCGTCCGCGATGTCCTTGTCGGTCACCGTCACCTCGGCGGCGACATCGGTCGGGCGCAGCACGATCGCCGTCACCGCGCGGTATTCCGGTGCCATGAAGGCATGGCTGTTGGTCTCGTAATAGGCCTTCAGCGTCGCCTCGTCGGGCGCCGCCGGGCTGGGCATCTTGTCGGCACTGAAGATCAACTGATCGACCACCCGCTTCTCGCCGCGATGGGCGAACAGCGCCTGGACCTCGGCGGCCGGTGCCACCGTGCCCTCGGAGACGGCGCTGATCAGTTGGCCGCGGACGAGATCCCGGCGTGCCAGGGCGATGAACTGCTCTTCGCCATAGCCGGCCTGGGTGATGGCCTGCCGCAGCTTGTAGCGGTCGAACTGGCCCAGTTCGTTGCGGAACGCCGGATTGGTCGCCAGCGCGGTCATCACCGCTTCGTCGCTGGCCGTCAGATCAAGATCCTTGGCGGCCTGATCGAGCAGAGCCCGCGCCGACATCTGGTCGATGGTGCTGTCCAGCAACCCCATCTGACGCGCCTGCTCTTCGGTGAACTGCGGCCCGAAGGCCCGTTGCAGGCGGCTGACCTCGCGGCGGTACTGGTTCAGCACCTCATCGGCCTTGATCTCGGTCTTGCCGACGACGATCGCCGGCGGCTGGCTGCCGGAGGAACTGACCACATCGCCGATGCCCCACACGCCGAAGCTGAGAATCAGCAGGACGAAAAGGAGCTTGGCAATCCACGAATGAGCGGCTTGGCGAAGGGCTTCGAGCATCGGGTGGGCAGGCTTCCAGGACGTTGAGGCAGCGCCGCGGTGCGGCGGCGGCATGATATAGGTGGGTGTGGGACTGCGGCAATGGGAAATGGGGCGGGGCCCAGGGCAATCGGGTGAAGGCAGACAGCGCAACGCGTTGAGACTATGCTGTGTCATCAGCAGCGAAAAGCAACACGGATGAACGCGGATATCCACGGATAAACACGGATAACGAGCAATCCGTGTTCATCCCAGTTCCGGCGGAGCCGGAATCCGTGTTCATCCGTGTTGCCTGCGATCTATCGACCGGACAGGCCTTCGTCATGAGGCTGTTCACCCGATTGCCCTGGGGCGAGGCCGCGTCAGCCGTGGAGAACCCCTTACCCGTCTCCGGCGACGACGAATCGGATACGATAGGGGTTGTCGGCGGTCGGCGGGCGGCCCAGGCCGATCCAGCCGCTGTCGGTCAGTTCACCGGATTCGCGGCGCAGCGCGGTATGGGCGCCGTGGTCGAACAGGATGAAGGTGCCGTTGGTGCTGGCGTCGGTGAGGAAGAACTTGCCCCGTGTCGCCTCGATGGTGGCGTGCTGGCGCGACACCAGACTGTCGGGCACCACCAGATCCCCCTGGGTGCGCCCCAGCACCAGCGGCCGGCCGGCGGTGTCGATGCGGGCGGTCTTGCCGCCGAGCGTCAGCGAGACCGAGCGGGTCGGGGTGGCGGGCAGAGGGGCAGAGGTCGACAGCCGCGTCGTCGTCGAGTCGCCGGCCTCCTCCCACAGCACCTGATGAATGGCCACCGGCTCGCGCCGGCCCTTGACCACGGCGGTGTCGATATGGCGGGTCAGGGCGCGCAGCATCATCGGCAGATGGCGCACGGTGTCGGCGGTGGTCAGAATTTCGCCGGCCTTGGCCAGTCCGCACAGCCGGGCGGCGACGTTGACGGCATCACCGAACACGTCGTCCTGTTCCAGCAGCACCGTACCGTACTGAATGCCGATGCCCATGCCGACCTGTTTGCCCGACTGGGCCTCCTGCGAGGCGATGGATGCCAGCAAGGCGGCCTCGGCGGACGGCAGGGTGACCATGGCGCCGTCGCCCAGCAACTTGATGACCGTGCCGCCCTGCAACTCGACTCCCTTGGTAAAGAGGGAGAGCGCGGCAGCGGTCAGTTCACGGGCGCGGCGGTCGCCCAGCGTCTCGTAAAGCGCGGTCGAGCCGCGCACGTCGACGAAGGCGACGGCGAGGGTGGCTTGCTGCTGGGTCACAGGAGCACCTGATCTCGGATGGTCACGCTCCCCCGTCTCCTTTTCGATGGCCGACTATGCCGGCCCGCAGTGTACCCCGTTGCCGCCGCCAAGTTAAGCTTGCGTCGCGACACGACATGGAAAGCGCATGATTGTCACCACCACGCCCGATATTCAAGGCAGGACCGTCACCGCCTATCTGGGAATCGTCGCCGGAGAGGCGGTGCTGGGCGGCGTTGCGGTCGGTGACCGGATGGCTGATCTGCTCGACGTGATCGGCGGTCGCACTGCCGCCTACGAACGGGCGCTGGCCGAGGCGCGCCGTCTGGCGCTCGAGGCGCTCGAGGAGCGGGCCGCCGATCTGGCCGCCGATGCGGTGGTGGCGGTTCATCTCGACGAACGTCTGGTCCAGGCCGATCAGAAAACCATGGTCATGGTTTCGGCCTGTGGCACGGCAGTGAAACTGACCGCGCCGGTCGTGGCTTAAGTCCGGCGCGGCGAAATTGCTTTTGCCGTCCCTTAACGTTTGCATGTGGCGGTCAGCCGGCTATAGTCCGGCCTTGCTCCGAGATCGAGTCGAGGATTAAACGATGTTCATCTCCACCGCCTTCGCTCAGGCTCCGTCATCCGCGCCTGCCGGCAGCGGCTTCGAAGCCTTTTTGCCGTTGGTCCTGATCTTCGTGGTCTTCTACTTTCTGGTGTTCCGGCCCCAGCAGAAGAAGATGAAGCAGCAGAAGGAAATGCTGTCGGCGCTGCGGCGGGGCGACAAGGTTCTGACCGGCGGCGGCATCATCGCCACCGTGATCAAGGTGATCGACGACAATGAGGTCGAGGTCGACCTGGGTAACGACACCAAGGTGCGCGTCGTGCGTGGCACCATTGTCGACGTGCTGTCCAAGCCGCAGCCGGTAACCACGACCGACAAGCCCGCCGAAGGCGGCAAGGGCAAGTAGATCCATGTACTATCCGCGCTGGAAGACTTGGCTGATTCTCGCCATCTGCGCGCTGGGCCTGGTGCTCGCCGCGCCCAACCTGATGCGTGACAGGACTGGTCAGTGGCCGAGTTGGCTGCAACCGGTCAATCTCGGCCTCGATCTGCAAGGCGGTTCGCATCTGCTGTTGCAGGTGGAAGTCGGGGCGGTGGTCAAGGAGCAGTTGACCAGCTTGGTCGAGGCCGCTCGCAGCGCCCTGCGCGAACAGCGCATCCGCTATGCCGATCTTGGCATCAGCGGTGAGGTGATGGCTGTCAAGCTGCTTGACCCGGCGACCTACGACCAGACGCGGGACATTCTGCGCAAGCTGGGTGGCCAGGACACGACGGTCGAGATCAGTGCCGACGGCCGCGCCACGGTGCGCTATACCGAGGCGGCCCAGCAGGCTCGCGCCAAGCTGGCGGTCGACCAGTCCATCGAGATCGTCCGTCGCCGCGTCGACGAATTCGGCACCCGCGAGCCGACCATCGTGCGCCAGGGCGTGGACCGGATCGTCGTGCAGGTGCCCGGGCTGACCGATCCGGAACGCCTGAAGGGCCTGCTCGACAAGACGGCAAAGCTGAATTTCCATCTCGTCGACGGCTCCGTGTCGCCGGAAGAAGCGCAGCGCGGCCGGGTGCCGCCCGGTTCCATGCTGTTGCCGTCGGCCGATGAAAAAGGCCCGGGGCAATATGTGGTGCGCCGCAAGGTTGAGGTCGGCGGCGATGCCCTGGTGGATGCCCAGCCGACTTTTCAGACCAACGAGCCTGTCGTGTCGTTCCGCTTCAATGCGGCGGGTGGCAAGCGGTTCGGGGATGTGACGGGCCACAATGTCGGCAAACAGCTCGCCGTGGTGCTCGACGACAAGGTGATCAGCGCCCCGGTGATCCGCGAGCCCATTCTGGGCGGCAGCGGCATCATCTCGGGCAGCTTCACCGTGCAGACGGCCAACGACTTGGCGCTGCTGCTGCGGGCCGGTGCCCTGCCGGCGCCGCTGACCATCCTGGAGGAGCGCACCGTCGGTCCCGACCTGGGCGCCGATTCGATCAAGGCCGGCGCCATCGCCTGTGCCGTCGGTCTGGTGCTGGTGGTGGTGTTCATGGTGGTGATCTATGGCCTGTTCGGCGTTTTCGCCAACATCGCCCTGTTCATCAACCTCGCCCTGCTGATGGGCATCCTGTCGATATTGGGAGCGACGCTGACTCTGCCGGGCATCGCCGGTATCGTGCTGACCATGGGCATGGCGGTCGATTCCAATGTGCTGATCTTCGAGCGCATGCGCGAGGAATCCGACCTGGGGCGCACGGCCATCAATGCCATGGTCGCGGGCTTCGATCGCGCCTTCATCACCATCCTGGACTCGCAGTTGACCACGCTGATTGCCGGCATCCTGCTGTTCCAGTTCGGGACCGGCCCGGTGCGCGGCTTCGCCGTGACCCTGACGGTGGGCTTGGCAACGTCCATGTTCACGGCCATCTGGGTGACCCGCCTGATGCTACAGGCCTGGGCACGCAGCCGTAAACCCACGACCCTGCCGATTTGAGGTGACAGGATGCCTATCCGTCTTCCGCAACAGACCCATTTCGATTTTATCACCCGCCGTTGGATCGGCTTCGTCGTGACGGGTCTGATCATCGTCGCCTCGATCATTTCCCTGTCGACCCGCGGGCTCAATTTCGGCATCGACTTCGCCGGTGGCATCCTGATCGAGGTTCAGACCCCGGGCCCGGCCGATCTCTCCACCATGCGCAGCGCTCTGGGCTCTCTCGAGCTGGGCGAAGTGGCATTGCAGACCTTCGGCAAGCCCAACGAGGTGCTGATTCGCATCCAACGCCAGGACGGTGACGAGCGGGCGCAGATGGCGGCGCTGACCAAGGTCAAGCAGGCGCTGGGCACCGGCTACGAGTTCCGCCGTACCGAGGTCGTCGGTCCCAAAGTGGGCGACGAACTGGTGCGGGACGGCGTGCTGGCGGTGGCCCTGTCGATTCTGGCGATCGCGCTGTATGTCTGGTTCCGCTTCGAATGGCAGTTCGGCGTCGGCGCCCTGATCGCCACCATTCACGACGTCATCGGCACGTTCGGCTTCTTCTCGATCACAGGGCTCGAGTTCAATCTGACGATCGTTGCCGCCATCCTGACCATTGCCGGCTATTCCATCAACGATACCGTCGTGGAATATGACCGGGTGCGCGAGAACCTGCGCAAATTCAAGTCGATGCCGCTCAAGGAATTGCTCAACCTGTCGGTCAACCAGACCCTGTCGCGCACCATCCTGACCGGTGGAACGACGATGGGTGCGGTGACGGCCATGCTGATCCTCGGCGGGCCGGTCTTGCAGGGCTTTTCGGCGGCCATGATTTTCGGTGTGGTGATCGGCACCTATTCATCCATCTATGTGGCCATGCCGGTGCTGATTTATTTCAACCTGCGGTCGCTCGGCGGCGGGTCGGAAGATCAGCCGGAGGGTGAACAGCAGCCGGCGGGGTGATGCCATGGATATCACGCCACAGATTCCCGCCGGTCGTCAGGCCATCGAAGGCTATGGCGATGCCGGGTTCCGCATTTCCGGTACCCGGCATGAGGGATCGGTGCTGCTGTTTCCAAACCGGGTGATCGCCTGGCCGATCTGCGGGTTTGCCGATCTTACGCTGGAGAGCCTGCGGCCGGTGATTGATGCCGCCGCCGAGGTGGATCTGCTGCTGCTCGGCTGCGGATCGTCGCTGCAACTGGTGCCGAGTGCGTTGCGACGCGCGCTCAAGGACGCTGGCATCGTCGTCGAGGCGATGGATACCGGCGGCGCCTGCCGCACCTACAATGTTCTGCTCGGTGAAGATCGCAGGATTGCCGCGGCGCTGATCGCGGTGTGACGGGCGGAGCGGCAGGAATCTGCCATTTTTTTCGTCATGCCCGGGCTTGTCCCGGGTGCACTCCGCGCTTGGCCGCGGCCGCAATGGCCGCTGGTCGCGCCGCGTCACATCTGACGCACGGCGCTCTACGCCTTCATCAGGCTTGCCGCCGCCGCCCGCGCCTGCTCGGTAACGGTCTCGCCGGCCAGCATGCGGGCGATCTCCTCCAGCCGGGCTGTCGCCGCCAGCGGCTCGACCCGGGTCACCACCGTATCGCCCGAATCGTGCTTGGCGACCCGCCAATGATGGTCGCCCTTGGCGGCGACCTGGGGCGAGTGGGTGACCACGAGAATTTGCAGATCGCCGGCCAGCCGCGCCAGCCGCTCGCCGACTGCCGCAGCGACGGCACCGCCGATCCCCGAATCGACCTCGTCGAAGACGATGGTGGGAACCGGAGAAACCCGCGCCAGCACCACCTTGAGCGCCAGCATCAGCCGCGACAGCTCACCACCTGATACGATCTTGCCGAGCGGACCGGGATTGGCGCCGGGATTGGTGGCGACCTCGAAAGCCACCGCATCGAGACCGCTGTCGTCCCAGGCCGATTCCTCGCGCGGTGCGACGCGGGTGACGAAGCGCGCCCGATCCAGCTTGAGCGGCGGCAGTTCCACCGCCACCGCCGCGTCCAGCCGTGCCGCCGCGCCCTGGCGCAGGCTGGACAGGGCGCGGGCAGCCTGGACATAGGCGGCGCGGGCGGAGCGTTCGGCCTCGGCCAGCTTGCCCAGATGATCTCCACCGGCGTCGAGCGCCGACAATTGTTCCGACAGCTTGCGCCGCAGCCCATCCAGTTGGTCCGCCGGAACGCCGTGCTTGCGGGCGGCGGCGCGCAGGGCAAACAGGCGTTCCTCCACCTGCTCGAGATGGCGTGGGTCCAGGTCGATCTCGCCGGAGGCCCGTTCCAGCAGGCTGATGGCCTCGCCGGCTTCCATCGCCGCGCGGTCGAGCGCCGCAACCACGCCATCCAGACGCCCTTCAGCCTTTTCCGCGACCCGCTCCAGGGTTCGCGTCGCCGATTGCAGGGCCTTGGCCACGCCCCCGCCGGCATTGAGCGCCGACTGGGCGCTGTTCATCGCCTCAAGCAGCTTTTCACCGTGCTGCATCACCGCGCGGCGTTCGGCCAGGTCCGCTTCCTCGCCCGGTCGGGCATCCAGAGCCGCCAGTTCGTCCAGCGCATGGCGCAGCAGATCCTCGTCGCCGCGGGCCTTGGCCAGTTGCGCCTCGGCGTCACGGCGCCGCTTGGCGGCATCACGCCAGCCGGCCCAGGCGGCTCGCACCGTCGCCAGCGGCGGCTCCAGTCCGGCGAAGGCGTCGAGCACGCCGCAATGGGTGTCGGGATCGAGCAGCCCGTGGCTTTCGAACTGGCCATGCACCTCGACCAGCAGATCGCCGAGCTTGCGCAGCAGGCCGATACTCGACGGCTGGTCGTTGATGGAAGCCCGGCTGCGGCCGTCGGCGCTGACGATGCGGCGCAGCAGAATGACATCGCCCTCCCCGTCGATGCCCTGCTCGGCCAGCAAGGCGCGGGCGGGATGATCGGCGGCGACATCGAATTCCGCGGTCACCGACAGTTGCTTGGCGCCGCGCCGGACCAATCCGCTTTCCGCGCGGGCACCCAGCGCCAGACCGAGCGAATCGAGCAGGATCGACTTGCCGGCACCGGTCTCGCCGGTCAGCACGCCGAGCCCCGGCTGGAACGACAGGTCAAGCCGGTCGATCAGCACCACATCGCGGATCGACAGGGTTACCAGCATGTCGGATCAGATCCTCACCACGGCCACGCCCAGTCGAACCAGCCGGAGCCGTCCTTGCGGAAGCCGCTCTGATCCTCGAACGTCTTGGCTTGGGGGGCGTCCACCAGGACATAGGTGTCGATATACCATTCGCTGCCCGGGAAGTTGTGGCCCAGCACCGCCGCCGCACGGTTCGCTTCCGAATCCAGGCCAAGCGCCCGATAGGCCTCGACCAGCCGGTGCAGCGCCTCGGGCACATGGGTGGTGGTCTGGTAGTGATCAACCACGGTGCGGAAGCGGTTGACCGCGGCCAGATACTGCTTCTGCTGGAGGTACCAGCGCCCCACCGCCATTTCCTTGCCGGCCAGGTGATCGCGGGCCAGATCAATCTTCAGCCGCGCATCGCGGGCATAGACCGACGACGGGAAGCGGTCGACCACCTCCTGCAACGAGCGCAGCGAATGCTGGGTAATCGCCTGATCGCGACGAATATCGGCGATCTGTTCGTAATAGCACAGTGCCTTCAGGTAATAGGCATAGGCTACATCGCGGTTCGACGGATGAAGCTGGATGAAACGATCCAGCGCATTGATTGCATCGTCGTAATTATTGTTTTCATACAGGGCGTAGGCGGCCATCAACTGCGCCTTGGTCGCCCACACCGAATAGGGATGCTGGCGCTCGACTTCATCGAAAGCCTTGGCCGCGGTCTTGTACGAGCCTTCATGAACCAGATCCATGCCCCGGTTATAAAGCTCTTCGACGGTCCGCTCGACATACTCCTCGTCATCTTTGGACGAACAGCCGGCCAGCAGCAGCGCCAGGCAGGCGCCGGTCAGGATGGGACGGAGAATTCTCGGGAACGTCATCTTCATCTCGCGCTACTACGGGCGGAACGGACTATATCACGGAGGTAAGGGGCGGCGGCAAGACGGAATGGCGACGTATGTCGGTTCGGCTGAAGTCATCACCCTTGCACATCAGCGGCAAGGCTCATCAGCAGCTCTCATTGCCGCCATCGGCGCCTCGCGCAAGCGGGGCAGCAAGTATTACAAACTCAAGGCCCGACGTAGCGGGGGCCGCGCCGCGCGGGCAATCGCACACAAACTCCTCGTCTACGTCTATCACATCCTGTCCAACGGAACCCCCTGCGCCGATCTCGAACAGCGCAACCTGCGTTCATCCTTGGGTATCCGTGTTCATCTGCGTTACCTGCGATCTTTCCGACCGCAGGTAACGCAGATGAACGTATTCTTGCGGTCGTCTCCTTACGCCGACCGGACATCGGCCAGGAACTCCTGCACCAGATGGCGCAGGGCTTCGGCCTGGCGGGACAGTTCGTTGCTGGCGTTGAGCACGTCCGAAGCAGCGTGTCCGGTTTCTTCGGAGGCCTGGGTGACGCCCGTGATGTTCGACGAAACGTCCTGCGTCCCCGATGAAGCCTGTTGGACGTTGCGGGCGATTTCGTGGGTGGCGGCACCCTGCTGTTCCACCGCCGAGGCGATGGTGGTGGCGATCTCATTGATGCGGGAGATGGTCTGACCGATGCTGCGGATGGCGCTGACGGCGGACTGGGTGGCGCCCTGGACCGCGCTGATCTGGCTGCCGATCTCGTCGGTGGCCTTGGCGGTCTGGTTGGCCAGACTCTTGACCTCGTTGGCGACCACGGCGAAGCCCTTGCCGGCTTCGCCGGCGCGGGCCGCCTCGATGGTGGCGTTGAGCGCCAGAAGGTTGGTCTGGCTGGCGATGTTGGTGATCAGGTTGACCACCTCGCCGATACGGCCGGCGGCTTCAGCGAGGCCCTGCACCATGGCGTCGGTGCGCTTGGCCTCGTCGACCGCGGAGCCGGCGATGCGGGCCGACTCGGTGACCTGACGGCTGATCTCGCCGATCGACGAGGACAGTTCCTCGGTGGCGGCGGCAACCGTCTGGACATTGCTGGAAGCCTGTTCGGCGGCGGCGGCAACGGCGATGGCCTGGCGCGAGGTTTCCTCGGCGACGGCGGTCATGCTGCTGGCGGTCGACTGGAGTTCGGTGGCCGCCGAGGCGACGGTGTTGAGCACCGCCGCGGCGGAGTTGTCGAACTTGCGGGTCAGGCTGTCGATTTTCTGCGCCCGCATATCGCGCGCCAGACGCTCGCGTTCCTGCTCCGCGGCCATCTGTTCGTTGCGGACCATATTGTCCTTGAATATCTGCACCGCCTTGGCCATGTCGCCGATCTCGTCGCCATGGTCGGTGCCGGGGATGTCGGTCGACTTGTCGCCACCGGCCAGACGGCTCATCGCCGCGGTCATTGCGGTGACCGGCCCGGAAATGCCGCTGCCAATCCCCCAGGCGGACAGCAGGCCAAGCACCGTGGCGATCACGGCGACCACGACGGTGATCAGGATGGCGCGGTCATTGGCCACGGCGGCCTGCGAGCCCAGCGTGTCCTGGTGCTGGGCAAGGCCGGCTGTGACGTCGTTGACGATGGTGACGACGGCCGGGCCGACCTTGTCGAGTTTATCATGGATCAGCACGTCGCGTTCGATCACCAGTTTGATCACCCTCGATCCGGCATCAATATACTGGCGCAGCGTATCCTTGACCTGAGCCGCACGCTGCTGATTCTCCGGCAGCACCAGAATGGCGCTCAATTCGGTGAGCAAGCGCTCGGCGTCCTTCGCCTCCTGTTGATAACGATCGACCGCCTTCAGGTCGTTTTCATTGAGGAATTTGACCAGGGACAATCGGATCATCAGAACGCTGCGGAGCGTGCGGCCGGCGCGATAGGCGGCGTCGGCGTTGCTGACCTGGATGGAGCCCTCGGAAATGTCCGTGAGCGCCTGTTCCATCCGGGGTCCGATCACCAGCAGCGTATCGCGAATGATCTTGTCGATGTCGCGCTGCTTGCCGACCGCCTCGTCGAAGGTGGTGCGGTAGGACATGGCGAGGCGTTCGATTTCATTGATGCGATCAAGCAGGGTCGGCGAACCGGCGGCGATCTGCCGAGCGTCACCGATTCGCTTCTCCAGCTCGCCGATGTTCTTCTGTACGGCCGCAACCGATGCCTCGTCGGTGCTGATAACGAAATTCTTGGCGGCGACTCGCACCGAACCGACTTCGATATTGATCCGGTTGAGAGCGACGCGCTCGCGCACTGCGGTGCGGTAGTTGGTAAAATAGTCGTCAGCAGCGTTCAAGCCAATGATCCCGGCCACCGCTACGGCCAGCAACATCACCAGAACGGCACCAAACCCACCGAACACCTTCCGGCTGATCCGGATGTGTTTGAGAAACGACATGACCGAGACTCCGCGAGCGAGAACAATAACTTTTCCTGACGATCGCAGTTTCGCCGCGATCCATCAACGAATGATTACAGCCGACTCGCAGGATGAGAAGATATTCAGGGCTGCCGGGATGTCGTTGTCACGTCAGATAGGGGAGGGTGCGGCCTGTCCACCACGTCCGATCTGGATGCGGTCCCAAGCGGCCTTGGCGGCGATGTACAGGTCATAATCCTCAGGATCGCGGACATGCCGCAGCAACAGCGAGGCAAACAGGTCCATGTCGGCGCTGTCCAATCCCGATTGGCGCAACTGAAGCCGCATATTGGTCACGACGACGCGTTCGGCGCGATAGGCGCGGCAGATGCCGATGCAGGAGGACAACAGCGCCGCCCGTCCGAACCGTCCGGCCTCCATCTCGTCTTCCAGCAGTTGAATTTCGCGTTTCATCCTGTCCGGTTCGCCCGCGTGGCCAAAGGCCGTCTCGCAATATCGTGGTTCCGCCCGCATCGCTGGCCTCCCGGCATCCCCACCCCATATGAGTGGAGACGATACCATTGGGCAGATGGGCGATCGTCCTGGGTAATGGGTTGTAGCCTATCCAACTTTCGTATGGAGACCCAATACCTTTATCCGAGATCTTGCGAAAGCTTCGGGTGAAAATTGGTGGGCCCGGAGGGACTCGAACCCCCAACCAAGCCGTTATGAGCGGCCCGCTCTAACCATTGAGCTACAGGCCCCACCGCACTCTGCGCGAAACGCGGCAGAGATTAAGCAGATTTGGCGAAAAAGGGAAAGGGATTGAATGAGGCGGATTGCTTGCAGGAGGGCCATTAGGCAGTGCCACGGCGGGCGTCGCATGGGTCCACCTCCTTAATCCATATAAGGAGTGCCCAGGTTCGAACGAATATCTTAAATAGATCAAAAGAAATATGACACAGAGGTCATCGCTGCGCATGCCTGTTGAAAGCGTCTTAAATGGCGGTATATCATGCTATATGTACATCGTACGCAGGTGTGCATTGGAATTATATAAAAATATAGGAGGCTGCTATGCCAGATAAGGTTGCTACGCTAGAGAGCGTTGTTGCATCAAAGGATGTTGTTCATCGGGTTTTGAACTGTATCCCGTCCCGCGATACCGAAACGGACTGGACGTGGGAGGCGGCCATTGCCGCAGCGGCCGTCCCGCATATGGCGTCGGCAGCTATCCCAGACTCCGTCGATCTCCGTCACGCTAACTGGAAGGTGCGGGACCAGGGCTCGTCTGGCGCGTGTGTCGGATTTGCAACGGCCGACGGCGTACTTCGATACCACTATGCCAAGAAGCGTTGGATCAAATCCCTTGATGAACAGCCATCACCGCGCTTCGTGTGGATGGCCGATAAGGAGACCGATGAGATCACCGACTATCCAACGACCTTCATCGAAGGGGAAGGCACCCAGCTCAAACATGCTCTGGATATCGTTCGCCAATATGGTTGTGTCATGGAGGCGGATTTGCCGATGAGTGGTGCCCTATGGCAGGGTACCCGGCAAGAATTCTACACCAGAGCATCACGGTTCCGTATTATAAGCTACAATAATTTGGGAACAAATCAGATCATCTGGAAGAAATGGCTTGCGTCCAATGGTCCAATCCTGACCCGCCTCAACGTTGACGCGACATGGGATGCGGTCCGGTTCAACGTCGACGCGACACGGAATGCGGTGGCGACAGACGGCAACCTTGACGTGTATCAACCAGCTACCGTGCGGGGCGGCCACGCCGTCTGCCTTGTCGGTTACACCGCCGACGGGCGGTTCATCGTTCGCAATAGCTGGGGCAACGAATGGGGCCACAACGGGTTTGCCTATGCGAGTCGAGACTATGCCGCCGCCGCCTTTACCGAGGCCTACGGCGTGGTGATATAATACTGGCGAGCGCTCGATCTGACCCTCTTTCCCGCCGGTCTGCCGCCATTGCGGCGGCCAAGCGAACGGAGTAACGCCCGGCGAGAGCGGAGACGAGTCGCTTCAGCGGCTCGTCGGTATAAATCCACCGACCCCGGAGGGGGCGACACCTGTCGCATCCCTCCGGGGTCGGTGGATGGATTGATCCGGCGGCGGATCAGTAGTCCAGGAAGCTCCGCAGCTTGCGGCTGCGGCTGGGGTGCTTGAGCTTGCGCAGGGCCTTGGCTTCGATCTGGCGGATACGTTCGCGGGTCACCGAAAACTGCTGACCGACCTCTTCCAGGGTATGATCGGTGTTCATGCCGATGCCAAAGCGCATGCGCAGCACCCGCTCTTCGCGCGGCGTCAGCGATGCCAGCACGCGGGTGGTGGTTTCGCGCAAATTGGCCTGGATCGCCGCATCGAGCGGCAGCACGGCGTTCTTGTCCTCGATGAAGTCGCCGAGATGGCTGTCTTCCTCGTCGCCGATCGGCGTTTCGAGGGAGATCGGCTCCTTGGCGATCTTGAGAACCTTGCGCACCTTCTCCAGCGGCATCGACAGCTTTTCCGCCAGCTCTTCCGGGGTCGGCTCGCGGCCGATCTCGTGCAGCATCTGGCGAGAGGTGCGGACCAGCTTGTTGATGGTCTCGATCATATGCACGGGAATACGGATGGTGCGGGCCTGATCGGCGATCGAACGGGTAATCGCCTGACGAATCCACCACGTCGCATAGGTCGAGAACTTGTAGCCGCGGCGGTATTCGAACTTATCCACCGCCTTCATCAGGCCGATATTGCCTTCCTGAATCAGGTCGAGGAACTGGAGACCGCGGTTGGTGTATTTCTTGGCGATCGAGATGACCAGACGCAGGTTGGCCTCGATCATCTCCTTCTTGGCCTTGCTGGCCTCGCGCTCGCCGCGCTGCACCGTCGAGACGATGCGGCGGTATTCGCCCACCGGCAGGCCGGCTTCGGCGGCGATATCCGAAATGGCGCTGCGGATGGTGTTGACTTCTGCCGGGTGCTTGGTGGTGAAATCGCGCCACGCCTTGCCGGGCTTCTCGGCGACGCGATCGAGCCATTTGGGATCGAGTTCGCTGCCGAAATAGCTGTCGAGGAAGTCCTGACGCTTGACGCGGCAGCTTTCCGCCAGACGCAGCAGCTTGCCTTCCAGGCCGATCAGCCGACGGTTCAGGCCGTTGAGCTGTTCCACCAGGATCTCGATACGGGCGTTGTTGAGATGCACGCCCTCCATCAGCAGGATCAGCTCCAGCTTCAGCTTGTCGTAACGCTTTTCGACCGCCGGACTGACCTTCTCGCCCTTGCCCAGGGCGGCCAGGCGCAGATCCTGAACCTTGTGCAGCTTGGCATAGGTCTCGGCGATCTTTTCGAAGGTCTCGACCACCTGAGGCATCAGCTGGGCTTCCATGGCGGCCAGGGAGACGTTGTTCTCCTCGCCTTCCTCACCCTCGACTTCGGCCTCGATCGGAATGTCCGTCGCGCCTTCGGCGATCTCCTCCCCTTCGGCTCCGTCAGCCGGCGGCGCGGCGGCCGGCATCGCGACGGGGGCCGGGGCGACGATGGGAGCGACGGCGGCGGCGGCCGTCGGCGGCAGGTCGATGACCACCTCGCCGGCTTCCTCGCGCTGCAACTCCTCGTCGCTCACCATCCCGTTGCCGTAGGTGGCATCCAGGTCGATGATGTCGCGCAGCAGCATCTTGCCCTCGATCAGGGCGTCGTGCCATTCCAGCAAGGCGCGGATGGTCAGCGGGCTTTCGCAGATGCCGCCGATCATCATCTCGCGGCCGGCTTCGATGCGTTTGGCGATGGCGATTTCGCCTTCGCGCGACAGCAGTTCGACCGAGCCCATTTCGCGCAGATACATGCGCACCGGATCGTCGGTGCGGCCCAGGTCGTCGTCGTCGATATTGCCGCCGGCGGGGGTTTCGGCTTCGCCTTCCTCCTCGCGCTCCGGCGCGGCGGCTTCTTCCGCCTCTTCGCCGTCGACGACATTGATGCCGAGTTCGGACAGCATGGCCATGGTGTCTTCGATCTGCTCGGAAGACACCTCTTCAGGCGGCAACGCTGCGTTCAGCTCATCATAGGTGACATAGCCGCGCTCCTTGCCGCGGGCGACCATCCGCTTGACGGCAGCACCCATGGTGTCGAGCAACGGGCTGTCCAGGCTTTCCTCCTGGGTCTCAGAGATTTCCGCAGTCGTCGATGCCTTGTTCGCCATAAACCTTGAGCTCCTCTCCGACAAACCGCCCACTGACGCCGGGGCCAAAGGGCGGTTCGACGATCGTGCCTGATGGTACCGGTTACGGAACAGTCAACCTGCCGGTGGCGCCGCGGCTGCTGTTCTATCCCGAGTTAAATTCGTGGGTCTTCCCCAGTGTCCTTCAGCGCCATCGGACGGTTCGCGTCCTCAGGCATACGGGCGGCGGGTCCGGGCGGGCCGGTCCGCTGCTGCTTTTCATGGTGGTAACGCCTGTGGGCGCCGTTGGAACCATCATCTGCCTCTTCCGGCGAGGACTGGGGCCTAAGACATAGGAACCATCTACCCTGAACGAGCCACGGCGGGGTCTCGAAAGCCCGCTTGAACCCGCACGAACGTAGGTGGTCGTGCCAACGGGCAGAGTCAAGACAGGACTTGCCATAGGGCTGCTTTAAGACGGGGCGTCGAGAATTGTCAAGGTTTCGTTGCGCAGAAGGCGTGTTTTGCCCAGCCAGAACAGCGGAGTCGCAGGGTGTGATCATCTTGATAGGATCACGACGGGGCAGTATCAATTTTGTCATTATTCTAATTATCACCATTCTGGAGGCGGTGATAGGCATCGCGCAGCCGTACCAGCCGGTCGAACCGCTGGTCGGATGGCCGTTCGACCAGATCGGCCTCGGCATGGTCCTTGTCGGCCAGCAGTTCGGGCAGCCGGAAGCGGCGATAAGCATCGTGCCACAGCTCGAGGGCCTGGGCCTGGCGGGTGTCGTCGTCGCCGCGGCCGAAGAAGGGCGGGCCGAAACGTTCGCTCATCTCGCGATAGGCGGGGTCGCGGCCGAGCCGGGTGATGGCGGTTTCGCGATGTTCGTCGGGCATGCCATAGCAATCCATCAGCAGGTCACGCAGTTCCGCCACCGCGCGATGGTCCAGGACACAGGCCCCCAGCTCCTCGCCGACCACGTCGAAGATCGCTGGAACACGGATGATCAGGTCGACCATGAGGAATTGCTGGCGAATACGTCCGTCGACAGGGGGTTGCGGCGGTCGGACGCCCAGCAGGCGGCCGCTGGCATCGCGCCGCGGGTCGCCTCGCTGAGGGCCGCCACGGAAAGATGGGCGGGCCACGGGAGTGCGCAAGCGTGGCCGAAAGGCTTGATACAGCTTGTCCTTGAACATCTGCTCGTACTGGCGGCGAACGGCGCCGTCGGCGATGACGTCGGATTTTTCCTTCAGTTCCAGTTCCAGCCCGGCACGGCGTTCCGGGGTGTCGATCGGCCGGCCGGCCAGCAGGCCGCGCCACAGCACTTCCGACAGCGGTTCGGCGCGGTCAAGGATCGCCTGCATGGCGGCGACACCCCCCGATCTGATCAGGCTGTCCGGGTCTTCGGCGGCCGGCAGGGTGGCGAAGCGCAGCGACAGTCCGGGCCGCAGCAGCGGCAGGGGGCGCAGGGCGGCGCGGCTGGCGGCGCGCTGGCCGGCATTGTCGCCGTCGAAGCACAGGATCGGCTCTTCGGCGAGCTTCCACAGCTCTTCGATCTGCTGCTCGGTCAGGGCGGTGCCGAGCGGCGCCACCGCCTGGGGGATGCCGGCCTGATGCAGGGCGATGACATCCATATAGCCCTCGACGGCGACCACCGAACGCGCCTCGGCGGCGGCATGGCGGGCCTGGGCCAGGCCGTAGAGCAGGCGGCCCTTGTGGAACAGCGGCGTATCCGGCGAGTTGAGGTATTTCGGTTGGCCGTCGCTCAGGATACGTCCGCCGAACGCCACCACTCGGCCGCGCCGGTCGGTGATGGGAAAAATCACCCGGCCGCGGAACCGGTCATAGGCGGCACCGCCGCCCTCGGGACGGATCAGCAGGCCGGCCTCGATCAGTGCCGGCTCGCCGAATTCCGGCATCAGGGCCCGCTTCAGCGCCTCGCGGCTGTCCGAGGACCAGCCCAGGCGAAAGCGGGCGATGGTCGCCTCGGTCAGGCCGCGCCGCAGCAGATAGTCGAGCCCGGCCCGTCCACCCGGCTGGCGCAATTGTTCCTGGAAGAAGGCGCAGGCGGCTTCGACCACATCGTAGAGAGTGGCCTGACGCTTGGCTTTCTCGCGCTCCTGCGGGGTCGCCTTGGGCGGCTCGAGCCCGACCTCGGCGGCCAGCCGCTCGACCGCTTCGGGGAAGGACAGATGCGACGCCTGCATCTCGAACGACACCGCATCGCCATGCGCGCCGCAGCCGAAACAGTGGTAAAAGCCCTTTTCCTCGTTGACGGTGAAGGACGGGCTTTTCTCGTTATGGAAGGGGCAGAGGCCGGAATATTCCCGACCGCGCTTGACCAGCCGCACCTTGCGCCCGATCAGCGAGGCGAGATTCAGCCGGTTGCGGAGTTCTTCGAGGAATTGCGGAGGGAAGGCCATGGAATTGGTTCACTGGTTGCTCCCTCTCCCGCTGGCGGGAGAGGGTTGGGGGGAGGGTGGTCGCTCTTGTAGCGGAATCAGGCGGCGCCGGGGGCCACCCTCACCCTCCCCCAGCCTTCGGCCGGGTCCCCCTCCCTCTCCCGCAAGCGGGCGAGGGAGGAAAAAAGACGTCATCCCCCCAGTTGCGCCTTCACCATCGCCGACGCCTTGGCGAAGTCCATCTGTCCGGCATGGCGTTCCTTCAGGGCCGCCATCACCTTGCCCATGTCCTTCAGCCCGCCGGCCGCCAGATCGGTGACCACCGCCTTGATCGCCGCGGCCATTTCGGCCTCGGACAGTTGCTGCGGCATGAAGCGGTTGATGATGACGATTTCGTCGGCTTCCTGCTGAGCCAGTTCCAGCCGTCCGCCCTGTTCATAAAGTGAGATGCTCTCGCGCCGCTGCTTTACCATGGATTGCAGCATGATCAGAATTTCGTCCTCGGTGATGCCGTCCGGCACGCCACGGCCGCGTGCGGCGATGTCGCGATCCTTCAGGGCCGCCAGGATCAGCCGCACCGTCGACACGGTGCGCGCATCCTTGGCCAGCATCGCCACCTTCAGCGCGTCAGTGAGTTGTTGTCTGAGCATGGTCGTTTTGCCTTCCCCCCCCTTGCCCGTTTTCGCGAGCAGGCCACGCTACACCAAAAGTCGGTGGGAGTCAGCGGCCCAATGGTTACGCTTTCCACCCCGCGTTCAACCCGGCCAGCGCCTCCGCGCCCGGGCACAGATCCCCATCCCCCAGGCTGTTGAGCGGCTGGGCCACCGTGTTCAGGCGGTCGTGCAGGTCTTCGGCGTCGGGGTCGATGAACAGCAGGCCGGTGACGATCTCGCCGCGCTCCTGATGGTGCAGCAGGGCTTGCAGGGCGGCGGCGCGGTCGGTGGCGTCGAAGTCGTCGGCGAGCCGGCGCAACTGGTTGGTGGGATCAAGGGCGGTGACCGGGCTGTCATGCCCGCGCACATAGTCGTAGCTGCGGGTCGAGCCGGCATGGTTGTTGAAAGTCACGCAGGGGCTGAGCACGTCGATCACCGCTGCGCCGCGATGGCGCAGCGCCGCTTTCAGCAGCGGCACCAGCTGGTCCTTGTCGCCCGAGAAACTGCGGGCGACGAAAGTCGCGCCCAGTTGCAAGGCAAGGGCGGCCAGGTCGATGGGCGTATCGGCGTTGACGGCGCCCTTGCGGCTTTTCGAGCCCTGGTCGGCGGTCGCGGAGAACTGGCCCTTGGTCAGGCCGTAGACGCCGTTGTTCTCGATCACATAAACCATGTTCACGCCGCGCCGCACCGCATGGGCGAATTGGCCCAGGCCGATCGAGGCGCTGTCGCCATCGCCCGAGACGCCCAGATAGATCAGCTCGCGATTGGCCAGATTGGCGCCGGTCAGCACCGACGGCATGCGGCCGTGGACGCTGTTGAAGCCGTGGGAATTGCTGAGGAAATAGGCCGGAGTCTTCGACGAGCAGCCGATCCCCGACAGCTTGGCCAGCCGGTGCGGCGCCAGATCCAGCTCGAAACAGGCCTGGACGATGGCGGCGCTGATGGCGTCGTGGCCGCAGCCGGCGCACAGGGTGGAGATGGCACCCTCGTAGTCGCGCCGTGTGTAGCCGAGCGCATTGGTCGGCAGGGCAGGGTGATGGATCGTCGGCTTCTGGTAGCTCATGAGGCGGACTTCCGCAGCGGCACGACCTGGGAGGAACCCAGCCGGTCGGCGATCTGGTTGACGATGAAGCGGGCGGTGATCGGCGAGCCGTCATAATGGGGCACCGGCACCAGCCGGGCGGCCTCAATGCCGGCCTCGGCGATCAGCAGGTGGCGCATCTGGCCGTCGCGGTTCTGCTCGACGACGAACACCACCTCATGGGCGGCAACGAAATTCGCCACCGTGTCGGCGAAGGGGAAAGCACGGAGGCGCAGCCGGTCGATGGGCATCCCGCGCCGCGCCAGCACCTGGGCCGCTTCGTCCATCGCCGCGGCGGTCGAGCCGTAATGAATGACCCCGACGCGGGTCGGCGGGCCGGCGATGCTGAGCACCGGGGCCGGCACCAGCCGTTTGGCCGTTTCCCATTTGCGCAGCAGACGGCGCATGTTGTCGGCATAGACGGCGCCGTCCTCGGTATAGCGGGCGGAGGTGTCCTTGCTGCTGCCGCGGGTGAAATAGGCGCCGCGGGTGGGATGAGTCCCGGGCCAGGTGCGCCAGCCGATGCCGTCGTTGTCGATGTCGCGGTAACGGGCGAAATCCCAGCCGGCTTCCAGATCGGCGGCGGTCACCAGCTTGCCGCGGTCCATGCGCCGCGCCTCGTCCCAGGCCAGCGGCGCGCACAGCCATTCGTTCATGCCGATGTCCAGGTCGCTCATGACGAACACCGGCGTTTGCAGCCGGTCGGCCAGATCCAGCGCCGTGGCCGCCATGTCGAAGCACTCGCGCGGGTCTTCGGGGAACAGCAGGATATGCCGGGTATCCCCATGCGAGGCATAGGCGCAGGCCAGCAGGTCGGCTTGCTGGGTGCGGGTCGGCATGCCGGTGGACGGGCCGCCGCGCTGCACGTCGATGATGACGGCCGGCACCTCGGCGAAATAGGCCAGACCGAGGAACTCCTGCATCAGCGACACGCCCGGCCCCGAGGTGGCGGTAAACGCCCGCGCACCGTTCCAGGCGGCACCGATGACCATGCCGATGGCCGCCAACTCGTCTTCGGCCTGGAGGATGGCGAAGCGGTTGCGGCCGGTGTCGGGCTCGATGCGCAGGCGGCGGCAATGCTTCTGGAAGGCCTCGGCCACCGAGGTCGACGGGGTGATGGGATACCACGCCGCCACCGTCGCCCCGCCATAGACGCAGCCCAGCGCCACCGCCTCGTTGCCGTCGAGGAAAATCCGCTCGCCCACCCCGTCGGCGCGGCGCAGGTGCAGGCCGATGGGGTCGATCGTGCCCGCCTGGGACAGGCCGACCCGCAGGGCCTTCTGGTTGGCGGTGATCAGCGCATCGCGGCCGGCGAACTGGCGGGCGATCAGGCTGTCGAGCACCTGTTCCTCGATGCCCAGCAGACCGGCCAGCACGCCGATGGTGACGATGTTTTTCAAGAGCAGGCGCTGGCGCGGATCGGCGGACAACGCGGCGCACAGGGCGGTCATCGGCACGCCCAGCACGGTGATATCGTCGCGGAAGCGCGAGGCGGGCAGGGGCTTGGTGGAATCATACAGCAGATAGCCGCCCGGCTCGATCTCGGCCACGTCATGGTCCCAGGTCTGCGGGTTCATCTGCACCATCAGGTCGGTACCGCCGCGCCGGCCACGATGACCGGCCTCGCTGACGCGGACCTCGAACCATGTGGGCAGGCCCTGGATGTTGCTGGGGAAGATGTTGCGCGCCGCCACCGGCACGCCCATGCCCAGCACCGCCTTGGCGAACAGGCGGTTGGCGCTGGCCGAGCCCGAGCCGTTGACATTGGCGAACTTGACGACGAAGTCGTTGATAGCGCTCAGCGATTGCGGCATGCCGGCCTCGCTTGCGCGGTCATCAGGAAGAACTTCTGCATGTCCCAGGCTCCCGTCGGACAGCGCTCGGCGCACAGGCCGCAATGCAGGCACACATCCTCGTCCTTGACCATCACCCGCCCGGTCTTCAGCCCGGGCGAGACATAGATCGGCTGCTCCTCATTGAGCGCCGGCATTTTCAGGCGCGGCCGCAGGTCGGATTCGGACCCGGTGACGGTCAGGGTCAGGCAGTCCACCGGGCAGATGTCGATACAGGCGTCACATTCGATGCACAGCGGCGGACTGAACACGGTGTGGATGTCGCAGTTCAGGCAGCGCTGCGCCTCGCGCCAAGCCAGTTGGTCGTCGAAGCCCAGTTCCACCTCGAGCCGGACGCTCGACAGCGCCTCGGCCGGATCGAGCAGCGGCACGCGCTGGCGGGCGGCGGTCGAGATGTCGTTGTCATAGGACCATTCATGCAGGCCCATCTTCTGGCTGGCCATCATCGCGTCCGGCGGCGGGCGCTGGCGCAGATCGGCGCCGCAGCACAGCAGGTCGATGGAAATGGCCGCCTCATGGCCGTGGGCCACGGCCCAGATGATATTCTTCGGCCCGAATGCCGCGTCGCCACCGAAGAACACTTCGGGCCGGGTCGACTGGAAGGTGAGTTGATCGACCACCGGCAGGCCGTGGCGGTTGAACTCCACGCCGCAGTCGGCTTCGATCCATGGGAAGGCGTTCTCCTGGCCGATGGCCACCAGCACGTCGTCGCATGCGATCAGCGTGTCGGGCTCGCCGGTCGGTTCCAGCACGCGGCGGCCGTCGACAAAGCGCGGCGCCACCGTCTCGAACACCACGCCGGTCAGGCGGCCGTGCTCATGGGTGAAGCGCTTGGGCACCAGGAAATTGAGGATGGGGATGCCTTCGTGGATCGCGTCTTCCTTCTCCCACGGCGAGGCCTTCATCTCGGCGAAGCCCGAGCGCACCACCACCCGCACATCCTGGCCACCCAGCCGCCGCGCGGTGCGGCAGCAGTCCATGGCGGTGTTGCCGCCGCCCAGCACCACCACCCGCCGACCGATCGACTCCACATGGCCGAACGAGACATTGGCCAGCCAGTCGATACCGATATGGATGTGCTCGCCGGCTTCGCGCCGGCCGGGCAGGTCGATGTCACGGCCGCGCGGTGCCCCGGTGCCGATGAATACGGCGTCGAAGCCCTCGCCCAGCAGCGCCTTCAGGCTGCGGATGCGGCTGCCGAAACGGGTCTCGATGCCCAGGTCGAGGATCTGGTCGACCTCTTCGTCGATCACGGTTTCGGGCAGGCGGAAGCGCGGAATCTGGCTGCGGATCATGCCGCCGCCTTTGGGCTCGGCATCGAACAGCACGACCTGATAGCCCAGCGGCGCCAGATCGCGGGCCACCGTCAGCGAGGCCGGCCCGGCCCCGATCAGGGCGACGCGCTTGCCGTTGGGGCGGAACGGGGCCTGGGGCAGGTGGTCGCGAATGTCGCCCTTATGGTCGGCGGCGACACGCTTGAGCCGGCAGATGGCCACCGGCTCGCCATCGACCCGGCCACGCCGGCACGCCGGCTCGCACGGCCGGTCGCAGGTGCGCCCCAGGATGCCGGGGAACACGTTGGACCACCAGTTGAGCATATAGGCGTCGGCCGGGCGGCCGGCGGCGATCAGCCGGATGTATTCGGGGACGGGAGTATGAGCCGGACAGGCCCACTGGCAATCGACGACGCGATGCCAGTAGTCGACGCCGGGCGGCGCGGTGGGGGCAGGGGAGGCGGGCGAACGAGGAGAAGCGGTCACGGGCGGCACTCCGGGACGCGATGCGGATGAGTCCGATATGTTGTCGGTCAGCCCGGATTGCGACGCATGCGCAACGGCCGAGGCCAAAAAAACCGCCCCTGCCGAGTGGCTCGGCCGTTGTGTCGCTTATAGCGTAATGCACCTGACCGCGGTGACCGAAGGGAGCGCCACGGGATGCCCTCGCCGAACACTCACTGGAATGTTTCAGTCGACGGAATCGTCTCGGCTGGCCTGTGACGGTTGACGAAATCGTCTGTCAATGCCAATTGTCAGCGTCCGTGGGCATTCCGCTCCGGCGGAATCAGCCGCACACGCATCGCACCGGGGCCCATGAAAGTCGTCGTCGTCGAATCGCCCGCCAAGGCCAAGACCATCAACAAGTATCTCGGCACGGATTTCATCGTCCTGGCGAGCTTCGGGCATATCCGCGATCTGCCGGCCAAGGACGGCAGCGTCCGCCCGGATGAGGACTTCGATATGGACTGGGAGACCGATCCCAAGTCCGAGAAGCATATCAAGGAAATCGCCCAGGCCCTGAAGACCGCCGACGGCCTCTATCTGGCCACTGACCCGGATCGCGAGGGAGAGGCTATCTCGTGGCATGTCCGGCAGGTGCTGGACCAGCGCAAGATGCTGAAGGGCAAGGACGTCAAGCGCATCGTCTTCAACGAGATCACCAAGTCGGCGATCCTTGATGCGGTGCGCAATCCGCGCGATCTGCATCAGGATCTGGTCGATGCCTATCTGGCGCGGCGGGCGCTGGATTATCTGGTGGGCTTCACCCTGTCGCCGGTGCTGTGGCGCAAGCTGCCCGGCAGCCGCTCGGCCGGGCGGGTGCAAAGCGTGGCGCTGCGGTTGATCTGCGAGCGCGAATCGGAAATCGAGCGGTTCGTCACCCGCGAATACTGGACTGTCCAGGGCGAGTTCGAGACGCCGCGCGGCGGCCGCATGACTGCCGGCCTGACTCATCTGGACGGCAAGAAGCTGGACAAGTTCGACTTGCCGACCCAGCAGGCCGCCGACGAGGCCCTGGCTCAGATCATGGCCACCAGCTTCAGCGTCGCCGGAGTCGAGCGCCGCAAGTCGAAGCGCAATCCGTTCCCGCCGTTCACCACCTCGACCCTTCAGCAGGAAGCGTCGCGCAAGCTGTATTTTGCCGCTGCCCGCACCATGCAATTGGCCCAGCGCCTGTATGAGGGCGTCGATATCGGCGGCGAGACCGTCGGTCTGATCACCTATATGCGAACCGACGGCGTGCAGATGGCGTCCGAGGCCATCGCCGCTTGCCGCGAATTGATCGGCAGCCAGTACGGCAAGCCCTACCTGCCCGAGTCGCCGCGCATCTACAAGACCAAGGCCAAGAACGCCCAGGAAGCGCATGAGGCGATCCGTCCCACCGATGTCAGCCGCCGGCCCGAGGATGTCGCCCAGTATCTCGACCGCGAGCAGTTGCGCCTGTACGAGCTGATCTGGAAGCGCACCGTCGCCAGCCAGATGGCCAGCGCCGAGCTGGATCAGGTGGCCGTCGACATCGGCTCGGCCGATCGCCGCACCGTGTTCCGTGCCAATGGTTCGGTGGTGACCTTCCCTGGCTTTCTCAAGCTGTACCAGGAAGACCGCGACGAGCCCGGCGAGGGCGGCGATGAAAATGACCGCCTGCTGCCCGAGGTCGCCGAGGGCGAGGCGATGAACCGCGGCAAGGTCACGCCCGAACAGCATTTCACCCAGCCGCCGCCGCGCTATTCGGAAGCCAGTCTGGTGAAAAAGCTGGAAGAACTGGGCATCGGCCGGCCGTCCACCTATGCCTCGATCATTTCCGTGCTCCAGGATCGCAACTATGTGCGGCTGGACAGCCGGCGCTTCATCCCCGAGGACCGCGGCCGGCTGGTCACCGCCTTCCTGGAAGAGTATTTCGAGCGCTATGTGGAGTACAACTTCACTGCCGACCTGGAAAACCAGCTTGATGAGGTGTCCGCTGGCAAGGCCGAGTGGAAAGAAGTGCTGCGCCAGTTCTGGCGCCAGTTCCACAGCGCCGTCGACGAGACCAGGGAACTGCGCGTCAGTCAGGTGCTCGACGTGCTCGACAGCGAGCTGGGGCCGCATTTCTTCCCCGAGCGCACCGACGGCAGCGATCCCCGGCTGTGCCCGACCTGTGCCGAGGGCCGGCTGTCGCTGAAACTGGGCAAATTCGGCGCCTTCATCGGCTGCTCGCGCTACCCGGAGTGCCGCTATACCCGCCCGCTGACCGTCGCCGGTGGCGAGAATGGCCAGTCGCCGGAGGAGATCGACGGCGGTGTCAAGGAACTCGGCACCGATCCCGATACCGGCCTGGGCGTTACCCTGCGCCGCGGCCCCTATGGCCATTACATCCAGTTGGGCGAGGCCGAGGGCAAGACCAAGCCCAAGCCCAAGCGCGTGTCGCTCTATCGCGGTCTCGAGCCGGCCGACGTCACCCTGGACACCGCGCTCAAGCTGCTCGGCCTGCCGCGCGAGGTCGGCACCCATCCCGAAACCCGCGAGCAGATCCTCGCCGGAGTCGGGCGGTTCGGCCCCTATATCAAGCATCAGACCGTCTTTAAGTCGTTGCAGGCTGGCGACGACGTGCTGACCATCGGCCTCAACCGCGCCATGGAACTGCTGGCCCAGGCCGGCAAGGGCAAGACCCCCGGCCGCCATCTCGGTGACCATCCCAAGGATGCCAAGCCGGTCACCGTCGGCTCGGGCCGCTTCGGTCCCTATGTGTCGCACGGCAAGGTCTATGCAAACATCCCCAAGGGCACCGAGCCCGACAGCGTGACCCTGGAGCAGGCGCTGGAATGGATCGCCGCCAAGGCGGAAAAGTCGGGCGGCAAGAAGGCGACCACCAAGAAGGCGGCGACCACCAAAAAGGCGGCAGCGCCGAAGACCAAGAAAGCCGCCGCCGTGAAAGCCCTGGTCGTCGAAGTCGCCGAGGCTCTCGCCACACCGAAGAAAAAGCGCGCTCCAGCCAAGAAGGCCGACGCCGCACCGGCGAAGAAGGCCGAAGCCGCTCCAGCCAAGAAGGCCGACGCCGCACCGGCGAAGAAGGCCGAAGCCGCACCGGCGAAGAAGGCCGCCGCCGCTCCGGCGAAGAAACCCGCCGCGCCGAGAAAGAGCACCCGCAAGGCCGCGGAGTCGAAGTAAGCAGGGCAGTGTTCCCTGGGAGCGCGGGCATCCTGCCCGCATCAACGATTGGGCCGGCGGAACGTCGACGAAGGGCGGGCGGGGCGCCCGCGCTCCCAGGAAGGGCTGCCTAAAAAACACCCAGCCACAACCGCAGCGCAAATTTTCATCAATCCCGTTGACCGCCCCGCTCCCCTCTGGCACCATCGCTATATCCGATGGAGCATAACGACACGGGGGATTGCATGATCATTCGCAGGATTGCCGGCCTGCTGGCCGGTCTGATGATGCTGGCGGTTCCGGCGGTGGCGCAGCCGGTGACGGTGTTTGCCGCGGCATCCACCACCAATGCGCTGACCGACATTGCCGAGGCGTTCACGGCATCGGGCGGGGGCAAGGTCACCCTGTCGTTCGCCGCGTCGTCGACGCTGGCCAAGCAGGTGGAGCAGGGGGCGCCGGTCCATGTCTTCCTGTCGGCCGATGAAAAATGGATGACCTATCTGGCCGACAAGGGGCTGATCGACCCGGCGACGCGCGTCAACCTGCTGGGCAACCGGCTGGCGCTGATCGCTCCGGCTGACGGCGCCACCGCTCCGGTTGACATCGCCCCCGGTTTCCCGCTGGCCCAACTGCTGGGCGACGGTCGCCTCGTCACCGGCGATCCCGACCATGTGCCGGTCGGCCTGTATGCCAGGCAGGCCCTGGAAAAGCTGGGGGTCTGGAGCGCCGTACAGGATCGTCTGGCGCGTGTCGATTCAGTGCGGGCCGCTGTGGCCCTGGTGGAACGGGGCGAGGTGCCGCTGGGCATCGTCTACACCACCGATGCCGCCATTTCTCCCAAGGTCAAGGTGGTCGGCATCTTTCCGGCCGACAGCCATCCGCCGGTGGTCTATCCGGCGGCACTGGTCGCCGGCCCGTTGCCACCCTCCGCACGGGCTTTCCTGGAATTCATGGGATCACCCGCGGCCGACGTGATCTGGCGTAAATATGGCTTTACGGTAACCCGGCAACCGGGCTGAAATTTCAGGCTTGTTAACCAAGATTACCTACTCTTTTCCCTCGTCTTTCTACAAACGCAACCGCGTGGCAAATGCCTTGCGTGGCGAGCCTCAGGGGTTTAGACGATTTGGGGGTGGGGAGAATTGTTATGAACGGTGCTTGGGTCCGGATGCTGGCATCTGTGGCCGCCCTTGGCGTGGTGCCGATGGTGGTGCAGGCTCAGTCTTTGCCTGGTCCGGCTGATCCGGGGCGGATTGATCAGCGATTCGATGCACCACCGCTGCCCCAGTCGACTCCGCCGGTCAGCATCCCCGATCCAAGCCAGGTGGCACCACCCGAGCAGGCGGCCAGGATACGCTTCACCTTGCGCGATCTGGTCGTCGACGGCGCCACCGTCTATTCCGCCGGCGCCCTGCGCGATATCGCCGCGCCGCTGCTGGGCAAGGAGATTTCGCTTCTCGACCTGTATGCCTTGCGCGATACGCTGACCAAGACCTATCGCGGCGACGGCTATGTACTGTCACAGGTGGTGCTGCCGGCCCAGAAGATTTCCGACGGCGTGGTCAAGCTACAGGCGATCGAAGGCTATGTTGCCGAGGTCAAGTTCGAGGGCGCCGCTTTCGCCGACCATGCCGGCCTGCTGGCGGCCTATGGCGAAAAGATCATGGCCTCCCGGCCGCTGCATCTCGCCGATCTGGAACGCTATGTGCTGCTGGCCGACGATCTTGCCGGAGTCGAGGCTAAGACCGTGCTGAAGCCGGCATCCGGGGCGCTGGGCGGCGCGGTGCTGACCTTCGTCCTGACCGGCAAGCCGGTGTCAGCGGCCTTCACCGCCGACAACCGCGGCTCCGAAGCCATCGGCCCTTACCAGCTTGATGGCTCGGTGGAACTGGCCGACCTGACCGGCTTTTTCGAGAGCACCCGGTTGCGGGTGATCGGTACGCCGGAAATCAATGAACTGCTGTATATCGACCTGACCGAAACCATTCCGCTCGGCAGCGAAGGCACCACCCTGACCATCGGCGCCCGGCGCAGTTGGTCGGTACCCGGCGCCGATGTCGCCGCGTTCGATCTGGACAGCCGGTCGCTGACCCTGCGCGCCGCTATCACCCATCCGATCATCCGCTCGCGCTCCGAGACCCTGCGCGCCTCGCTGGCTCTGACCACGCGCGAGAGCGAGACCAAGGCGCTGTCCGAACCCCTGTCCGAGGACCATCTGCGGATCGTCTCGGCCGGACTGGTCTATGACGTCGCCGATTCGCTGGGCGGTGTCACCCTGATCACCGGCACCGTGCATCAGGGCCTGCCGATTCTGGGAGCCTCGCAGACGGATGATGCGTATCTGTCCCGCGCCGGCGGCCGCAGCGACTTCTACAAGCTGACCGGCTCGGTCCAGCGCCATCAGCCGCTGTTCGAGACCGTCTCGCTGTTCGCCTCGGTGGACGGGCAATGGACTCCGTTCAAATTGCTGTCGTCCGAGGAATACGGCCTGGGCGGAGCTTATTTCGGCAGCGCCTTCGACTACTCCGAGGTTACCGGAGACTCGGGTCTGGCGGGGCGTGTCGAGCTGCAATACACCCCCGATCTCGGCGTGCCCGAGATCCGCATGAGCCAGCTCTACGTCTTCACCGACGGCGGCGGGGTGTGGAACCATGAAGAGGATGCCCGTCACGGCTGGCAAACTTTGTGGTCGGCCGGCGTCGGTGCGCGCATCGCCGTCACAGACAACGTCACCGCTTCGGTAGAAGCTGCAAAACCGATATCGCCTGCCCCGGTTGCCACTGGCGACAAGGACTGGCGGGGATTTTTCAGTCTAACCTTGAGATATTGTAACTGCTCAGGTACCCCCCTCGCGTGCCCAGGTACCCCTGACAATGCCAACCTATTGAAATACCACGTATCTGCGTGGCACCATGGACAGGAAAAGGCCGAAAAACAGCGGTTTTCGGCCTTTTCCTCCGCAAAATATG
>OBEQ010392903.1_pt1 | contig 38582 bp, 46 predicted proteins | sample 1670901 | NCBI WGS metagenome assembly OBEQ01 (sample SAMEA104232315, study PRJEB22302) | groundwater metagenome | biome: forest; feature: aquifer; material: groundwater | place: USA | collected 2011-08-07 | depth 5.4 m | reverse complement strand
CCCCTTTTTACTAAAAGAACCGCATCTCGTCTTACCTTTGGTATGAGTGGATTATTTGTATATGGCATATACCCTAATTCTACCTAGGGTGTTGCGAAGCTCCTGAGACATTACGCGCACTTGACAAATAGTTAATTAAAATGTTATATTATATTTTCCCTAAATTCTCTCTAAAAATCAACAAAGGAGGCTCGTTAGCTTAATGTCCAAAACCGCTGAATTTTCAATAAATAGGGCACTGGCAAGTGCCTTGAAAAAAGACCGACGCTGGAAACTTGCCCACGACACGGCTAAGCAACTGTTTGATGACTTGGTTCTGGTTGCAAACGCTGAAAAAAACATATGGGATTTTCCTGACACCATGCTTTCTTTTTCCAACAGGTTTGCAACCAGCGAAGGCTTTACTGCAGCAAGTGATCTGGTTGGTAAAATTTCGCTTCGAGAGGTTTTCGACGAGCTAGCGGTTGTGCTTGAAATTAAACTGATTGAAGAAGAATCTGGAGAAACAAAGCGTGGCCTTGATGTAGTATTCAATGACCTTGGCGAAGTATTGCACGCAGCAGTTGGTTAAAACACAAAGCGACACAGATCCAACCTCATACCTAGAAAGTTTTACACTTTCCGTGGTATGAGGTTTTATTTTTATGGTAAATATATTCAAATAAACAACTACAGCCAATTGACGCAACATACTCAACATGCTATTATCTATTTCCCTTAGATATATACGCCTAGAGAAGGAGGTTATATGGAAAATTCTGAACAGGAATGGGAGATGCTGCAACAAGCCTGGGAAGATGCCGTGGAAAGATTATCTGAAGACTCCGAGGTTCTGTATGATTCCAGTGGCATTACTCATGACCAACTACAGCAGTACCTTAAAGAGCTCAACCCTGGACTTACTGAAGAAGAACGACATTTTATCAGAATATCCTTAGAGATCAAAAAAATTCAAGAAAAGAAAAAAGTTGAGTAATTACAGGAATATTCACTCACTCAAAGAAATAAATTCCAGGATATTTTTTCTAAATCAACAAGGGAGGTTGCATGGTTAAGGTTATTGATCCAAAACCGTTTTGGGAATTTAGCTGCAATGGATGTAATTCAAAAATCGAGTCTTGTATGGAAGACGTTCGTAAAGGTAGTTTTGGTGCTAATTACGGTGGTGAATCACCAGAGACCAAGTACTATGTTGAGTGTCCGCAGTGTGGTGAGAAAAACTTCTTGCCGAGCAGGAAACTCAACAGCACCGTAATGAAAAAGGCTCACCAACAAAGGTAGGGAAGATTGGTTTTAACCGCTCGCCACATACATCAGTATCAATTAAGCTACTATCACACCGTCGATAGTGGCTTTTTCTTTTTAGCCGCCCGCAAGAGTAGCGTTGCTTTTCTTGCTATTGAAGAGAAGAACTGAATTAGTTATCAAATTCAAAGCAAAAGAAAAATACTCAACCTAAGTTGAGTATTTTTCTTTGGAGCGGCTAACGGGAATCGAACCCGTCGCTCAACATTGGCAATGTTGTATATTACCACTATACTATAGCCGCGGAAAATATTTTTTCTGTTCAAATTCTTTTGAGAGTAAATCTAGCCAAGTAAATACTTTTGATTTTAAATAAGTACTAGAAGTTCCAATATTGCAAACACCATATTCAAGTCTTCGCTTAACATGCCTCCCCTTAATAACTACAGAACTGTTGAAATTATACCGGCTTAACCCAGTTTTTGCAATCCAATACTTTTTACAGGTTTCTTCATTTAAGTCTGGATAAATATGAAGATATACACGTATTTTTTCTTCTGTGACACCACACACAAACTTTAGAAAAAGATAAAAAACTTTTATCATCCCTGGATCAGAATTTGCAAGAAACACCAGGCCTGGCGTAGCTTTATTACCTTCTCCCCAATACAAAGATAGCCCTGCAATAAAGAGTGGGTGGTGCTTAAGTTTGTGAAATTCCCTCAAAGCTTCAGCTTGAGCATGCTTGTATAGAGACGCTAGCTTACCAGCTCTAACTTTGGCTAAACTACGTAGAGCAATACTTCCAGATATATTGGTTTTATCTTTTAATTTTTTCTTTATCTCTTGAGACCAAGATTCTTTGGCAAACCAACCAGATAAGGTACTCTTAGGTATATGCATAAACTGCTGAATATCATTGTAGCTCTTACCTAACTTTCTCAATTTAACAGCAGCTTCTTTATTTTTATTCATAGATTCAAAACAAATAGTAGAAACGAGTTCTATACATAGAATATCAAAAACTGGAACTTAATCCAGTTTTTGATTCTGGTGCCCCGGGTCAGAGTCGAACTGACCACGCTTGCCTCTTCAGGGCAACGCTCTACCGATGAGCTACCGGGGCTGACTATTAAGAATACTATAAGTGGTTATCAGTAAATTTGAAAATGCCTGTAACCCAACCAAGTATTTTTAAATAAAGTTCTGTCCTACAGATATAAATACTGAGTGTGCCATAAGGTAACTTATCTCGCTTGTGTATACCGGACTTGGTCCGCTTAACATATGTTTTATAAAACTGATTTAGCGGTATTTTAGTTATACCTGCCCAATATTTTTCAGCAACTTGAGAGTTTAAATGCGAATAAGTATGAATATGGCACCGAAACTTCTTTTCTTCTACAAGGCAAATTTTCCTAAAATAAGCCATGATGAATTTAATCATATTAGGATCACTATTTGAGAAATTTACAGAACCCCTATTAGCCTTACCACCTTCTGCCCAATAGAGCACCGTGCCCATTAACCAAAGCTCTTTTTTATCAAAAGGAATCACCTCATTTTGTGCTTGATCTATAATTACTTGTCTTTTGGCATCCTCATTAGCTAACCTTGTACCTCTTCTCTTCTCGACTATATCTAATAGGGTACCCTTCTGAGATAAAAAGTGTTTCTGCTTCTTTGTTAACTTAATATCTCTGACCCAAAGACTTATAGAAGACTTAGCAACCCCAAGTGCTTTGGTAATATCTGAAATTGAATTACCGCGAAATCTTAATTCTCTTGCTTCTTCTCTTTCTTTAGACTTCATTTCAGAACATGTAAGTTATTATGACACAAGTATAATATACCAGTTCTAAAATACTATCTACAATGGTGGGCGATACAGGACTCGAACCTGTGACATTTCGCGTGTAAAGCGAACGCTCTACCAACTGAGCTAATCGCCCATATGTTATAAAACCGGAAATTTTATTATAAGATTCTTGATAAGTATACAAAAGAGAGCCTGTTTAGGCAAGATTTTAATGCGCCAACTACTAATAAAGTACCTTATCTAAGCCACCATTGAAAAGTCGGCTTTGCTTAGCTATAATTGGTAAGCATTTGCACATATGCCCGGGTGGCGGAACTGGTATACGCGCACGCTTGAGGTGCGTGTGCCCTTGTGGCTTGAGGGGTCAAATCCCTCCTCGGGCACCACCATAATAAAAATCCTAAATTTTACTTAGGATTTTTATTATGGGTAAAAATTATAAATGAATCTTTTTAAATAAGTTTATATGCTAAAATCTGCCTTTAAAAAGGCTGGAAATGCAGTTGTCAAGAAAACCAAACTACCTCTACCCAAAGAGGGCAAGGGTTTGAGCAGTTAAATAAAAACCCTCATAAATAAAAGATAAAATGGCATTCTTCACTTGATTTTAAGGATCAAAATAGTGTATACTATATGAGTAAGGTGCATTAGAGGCACTCTTTTTTATTGCCCAATCAGGCTTTTTTACAAAGCCAAAATGGGCTTAAAAATAAATCCTTTGTTTCCCTTACCCTTTACTCTTTCGGCCTAAATCCGGCTAGCTCATGAAAAACCGGACCAAGGTTTGGTATAAAGCACGTATACCACAGAGAGCTCCTTCTCTAAACAGAATAAGGGACGTGTAGGTCATATAGAGCACTTTTAAACAGGTATATTAATTGAGGGCTTAAGCAGTAGTATGTTACTCATTTGTAGTAAAAACACTACTGGAAGTAATACTAAAGCAACGCGTAAGCTAAGCTGTGTATTACATAGAAAGGAGTTTGCTTGAAAAGCATGTCAGCTCCGTTAAGTCTACCCCAGAAACTTTCCGAGAAAAGTGCTGTATGTGGCATTTTAATCTCTTTAATCTTTCTGGTGTATCCGGAAACATTTGCTCACGCAACAGGTTTCCAAAACGGACAGGCTCAAGTTTTTGAAGTAAAACCACTCACACAAAAAGACCAAGAAGAAATATACAAAAACCAATTCCTTAAATACTCGGATATTGTGCGTGAAGACGCGTATAACCGAGAGTTAACAAAGTTCTTTGAAAAATACGACTCTCCGTTGGTAGAAAATATTGATACCCTGAGACGCCAACCAGAGATGAAACGCATTATTGCCATTAGCTTCGTAGAAAGCACACTTGGCAAACATTGCTATTACAACAACTGTTCAGGTATCACCTTAAGTAATGGTCAGTTAAAAAGATATGCAAGCCGTGATGAATGGATTGTAGACTTAAACGACCTCTTACAAACCCGCTACTCAGACCATACCTATAAACAAATGATGGGCGTGTACGTAGTACCCGGAAGTGCCAACTGGTACAACGGAACTACTCGGATTCACGCGGAACTAGATGAAATGGAAAACCGTGTGAACAATACCCAGTACGTAACTATTGCGAACACTGATCCAATTATTCTCAAGCAATAACACAAAACCCCAGCTCTTTAAGAGCTGGGGTTTTGTTATACCTATCTATAAACACACAAGTGTTACGTACTTATAGATAGTATGAAGTTGGGGAATCCAACTTCATACATTTGCAAAGAGAGGCAAATCTTCAAGCTTTTCCAAGGCAGACTCAGCACGGTCGCCGTAGTGGATCACCACCCTGGTAAACTGCTCGTACTTTTTCACATGCGGCCGATAGACTCTGGTTTTGTAAAACAAGCGGTTTTCAGGACCCAAAGTAAGGGTTTTTGTCTCAAGCCTTGTAGGTAAATGCTTTATAATCAGCATTTTTTGGGCATGAACTTGTCTCAGGCCCCAAATAATATCACTTAGCCAAACAGCCTGGGTAAATGTGAAATCCAAATCACCTGACCCAGTTTGTTTAAGTTTCAAAATCGCTTTCTGAAAAAATTCTAAGTTTCCTTTAATTTGCTGGGCCATTTTTACCCCCTTTCAAAATCTGGGAATAGTTTTTATGAACTATGGACGAAACAGATGCCACACTCCATACATAAGTAACAACAGCAACCCCGCATACCCTACACCAACCAAAACAGACTCAAGCCTGGTTGGAGGGAAAAGCAGTTCGCTTCTGGGCACTTGGGTTTCTTCTCTCTCAGTCATAATTCCTCCTGTATTTTTGCCACGTGGGGTTGTGGCATTTCTAATAAAAAATGTGGGCACAAATGTAGCAACTATATTTAATTGATACATTCGCACCCACATTACCTGTTCTGAGCATATCATATACATGTTATGTTCGGAACAGGAGCAAAATAAATTTGCTCAGGGTCGTGCAGTAAAACTGCAGAATTACCCCTCCTTAATGGAACACGGTTGTAAGCGACTTTTCTACTTTGGGGAGAAGATCTCCACGAAAAGTCAAAGCTTTCAAATCGCTTACAACTGTGTATTCACAGTTTTAAAGCATCAACAAATGAGTACACATGTGTTACTCACTTATTTCTGCTTTTCCACTGCGCCGTCAGTAGGTACACTCAATCGTGAGCTTGGAGCTTCTAACAATTGATCGTACAAACTAACTACTACTGTAAGGCTTACCCCAGCTTCCGTAGTAAGAAGCAGGAAGGACTATGATCATGGTGCGCATCCACAAACACACTCCAGCCCGCAGTATTATAATCTTGCATATTGCGCACTGCATTCGGCGCTCATCAAGACATAAGGAACCACTTGAAAGATTTTTTATCTCTATCTAGATGTAGTACCATACATGCTCCGTTGTTTACCACTGTCGGTGTAAAGTACTTAAGCCTTGCAAGGGCTCCATTAGATTTTGAATTCTGGATCTTCCCAAAACCAGCGGGTTTCTGGCACAAGTCCCGAAACCTGCGAGGCGTAAACGCCTCAGTTTGCTGAATTGGCAATCGCCTTCAGCTGGCTGTCTATAAAATAGACAATCAGCAAAAGACCATTAATAACTGGTGATTATAGCAAATTCGCTAAAAATTGTCAATAAGCAAAACTTGGTAGCTCTTTCTGCTATATAAACTGTGACTTTTATATATTTTAACGATAAAAAATGAAAACCCTCGGAATTTCCGAGGGCCTTTCCTTTATACAATGTCTTAAGCTGCAAAAAGCTTGGGCTGGCCTTCTTTAGGAATCGCCATTCTGATACCTGCATTTTCTGGAAAAGTACGGTTACTCATAAGATCACCAAATGTACTCACACCTTTAATATAGTAAGCTTTTTCTATATCTTTTGAAGAGCGGCGGTATAACGTATGAGTAACGGGCTTGGTAGTAGCATCGAACTCAAAATATTCTACGCTGTTAGTACCACAGATATCTAGCAACTCATCTAAATCAGACAAACGCACTACTGCTTCTTTCCCACGCATGGTATTAAAAACAAACTCCAACTCACCACCGGTTTGCCTAAGCTTTTTTATTTGGGCGTCCCAGGTTTGTTTTCCACCCATAATCCTAATTGAAATTCTTTCTACTGGTGGTGTTTCGTTTGCCGGTAAATATTTTTCGTAAGATTTCATTTATATTTTGGTGCGCTTAAAGGAACTAAATTGGAACCAAGGTATTCCAGGAATTGAGCTTTTGGCAAAGAGTCTGCAATCTACCCTAACAGCGATTTAATGCATCGATTGCAAATTATTTCTCATATATTTCAATAGGTAACCCATCTGGATCGTGAAAAAAGAAAAACTTCTTATCCGTTATCTCGTCTCTTCTTTTCTGCTCTAAGATTACCCCTTTTTGTTGGAGTTCTGCCCACACCTTATCAATAGTATCTACTTCAAAAGCCAAATGTCTTAACCCACTGGCTTCTGGATAACTAAGCCGTTTGGGAGGGTTAGGAAAAGAAAAGATCTCTATCTGATAACTGTCGCCAACCTTTAAATCTAGCTTGTAGGAATCTCGTTTTTCTCTATATACTTCGCGAATGATTTCTAATCCAAGTGTTTCTGTATAAAATTTCTTGGACTTTTGATAGTCAGAACATATTACTGCTACGTGATGTATCCGCTTGAACATACAGTTAAGAATAACTACTGTTGTTTGTATACTAATTATAGTTGGTGCCCAGGGAGGGAATCGAACCCTCAATCCCTTGCGGGCCCAGGATTTTAAGTCCTGTGCGTATACCAGTTCCGCCACCTGGGCAAAGTATTTTTTTGGAGGCGCGAGCGGGATTCGAACCCGCGCATGGTGGTTTTGCAGACCACAGCGTTACCGCTTCGCCATCGCGCCGAAAAATTAAAGCCTCTATATTCTACTTAAACAAAGCGCTCAGAGCAACTAATGCTTTTTACTCTTTCTACAGCTTGCACACTTACATCCGTAGGCTTTAATAAAGTGGTCAAAGTATTCTTTACCGTAATGATAGCTAAGTTCTTCGCCAGGGTTAATACTGCGCTTGGCCTTTACTAAAACTTTACCACGAGTATTATATACATCGCAGTTAGGCACACAGGCATGGTTAATATAGCGCGCCAGGTTGGTACGCGAACTACCATCTAAGGTATAACGAGAATTTAAATCAAATAAATATTTACCACCCTTAGCATCTGCGTGGGTATTGGTAATCTTTTTTCCCTTATATTCAATAATAAAATCCCCTTTTTTAAAGGGCTTCGCAGCAAACAAACCAAAACCTGTTCTGGAACGTTTAACCAGAAAAGGTTTAAGCTTTTTCTTTACATTTTGAGAAAATACAGGCATATAGTATCCACACCAAAAGCCGCCCCATTCAGGCGGCTTTTTTACTCTTTAGGTTTTATTATTCTTGTTTTGCTTCTGGACCTACTTCTGCAACTACTTCTTCTGGGGTTGGAGCTTCGGCGACTTCTGGCTCTGGTTTTTTTGGCGCTTCTGTTAACTGTTTAAGCGAAAGCCCAAGTCTGTGTTCGCCTGGTTCTATAGAAATAATTTTAAACTCTTTTTCCTCACCAACTTTTACTACTTCATCTGCGGTTTTAATGGGATCGTGAGACAACTCCATTACATGCGCTAAACCTTGAATGTCTTTGTCTAGTTCTACAAATACCCCAAAGGGCATAATCTTGGTAATTTTACCAGAAATTTTTTGGCCAATTTTATATTTCTTTACTGCCTCAAGCCAGGGATCATCTTGTAACTGCTTCATAGAAAGTGAGACTCTGCCTTTTTCTATAGCAATAATTTTAGCAGTTACTTCCTGGCCCACACGCACAATATCTTTAGGGTTTTCTATACGCTGCCAGGCAAGCTCAGATATATGCACTAAGCCTTCTAGTTCCCCAAATTTTACGAACACACCAAAATCTACGACACCTGTAACTGTACCAGTTACCACATCACCCATATGCAACTGAGAAAGCTTTTCTTCCATTTCTTTTTCAAATACTGCCTTCTCACTTACAATAAGTTTTTCTTCTTCGGAATCTGCCGTAATAATTTGTACTTTAAAACTTTGGCCAACGTAGGAATTAAGCGCAGCTAAAATCCGATTTTTATCACCTTCTTCTACTCTGGGGTAGTGTTCAACTGAAAGCTGTGATACAGGCAAGAAACCCATAACATTGTTTATTTCAACCATGAGTCCGCCTTTGTTAGCAGCCAGAATCTTAGTAGCAACAATTTCTTTGGATTCCATCTTCTGCTTAAGGGTTTGCCACACACGTTCTTGACCTGCTTGGCGCAGAGACAACTCTACATTGCCATCTTTGTTTTCACTTTCTACAACAGAGGCAAAAATGTTGTCGCCCACTTTTAAAGATTCAAGTACGGCTTGGTCATCGTAGAGTTCGCGGCCACGCACCACACCAATACCCACACCTTCTATATCTATATATACTTCGTTTTTACCCACAGAAATTAATCTACCTTCTACCATATCACCAGGTTTAAGTACTCTAATTTCTGCACCAGTCCCGAGCAGCTCGGTCATGGTCTGTGCTTTAGCAGCTTCTGCAGTGTATACCTGAACAGGTGCAGGAGCAGCCGGAGCTTGTGTAATAATATCTTCACTCATAATAAATTTTTTGAATAAAAAACAGCCTTACAGCTGCTTAACCACATAGAAAAGAATAATCAGTATTCAGTTCTAATAGTTAAACAGTGCCTTTGCCAATTGGCAATTACTTGGGAGTTAATAGTTAATTTTTATGGGCACTGAACCAAGTAAGTACTTGAAATATAAAGAATTGGGGAGATTTTGTACAGTTGACAAATTAGTAATATATATGTATAATATTACTAATCTAGGTTTTGATAAACAAACTTTTTGGAGGAAAAACAATGGGAAACAATTGCAAATACACAATTGCTCACAGGCGGTTGACAGGATCAGAATGGACACCGGATGCAGCAGCACGCCTGAACCAAGTACTTAAAACTGAAATTTACAGGCTCCCCAAAATGCCACAAACGATAGTGATTGCAGGACATTACAGTGCAGATGAAATTAAAGCAATCACTTTCTGTCAGCTGGCAACATTGCAAATTGAAAAAGCTCTTACGCCTTCTGATGTGTTCAAAGATACGGAAGTAGCCAAATTTATTGAGGAAAACACAGCAAAATAGGTGAGGTGTAATGCTCAAAATTTTTTGCATTTGTGATGATGAATCAAGCCACCTAATCATTTCTCCCTTATCAAGGGAGAAAGTAATAGCACAATTTGCCAAACAGCAAGGGGTGGCTATTTCTAAAGTGGAAGAAGACTATGATATCGAAGAGGGGGAATTTGATCCGCAGTTTACTACCCAAGTTGGGTACATGTATAACACAGACGGTTATATAAAACTGCGGAAAGAAACATGGAGCGAATAACTCAAAAGCTCCATGAAAAACCATATTTAACAGAGCCTGTAAGCTCTGTTTTTTGTTTGCAGGGTTAAGACTGTGTACTTGACTTTTTTACTTAAATATAGTACTATAAATTTTACTTTATTTAGTTATGATCGCCTAAAACACAACCGGAGGAAAATACCAATGATCACTGCAACATTTGTTGTAGCAATAATCGTAGCTCTACTTGCTGCCAGGTTTGGTGGCACAGTAGCTGCTAAGATGAAAAACCCAGGACAGGATCTGACAATCTTTGCCTTAGTTATCACACTGTTTTGTAATGGGGCAGGATTTTTGTTCAGTTACGTAGCACTTGCAATGATTGGTGCAATAGGGGGCTTTGGCCCACCACCTTTTTTGCATCCATTAGCAGTTAACTTAATAGCTGCTATACTGTTCGCCATTATTGCTTATTCAAGGCGAACTTACGGAAAGGCCTAGTAAAGGAGATGAATATGAGCGTGTATGTGTTTAGCTTACTCGGTGCACTTTTCTCTGCTTTCTGTTCAGCAGACGATGGAGCAAGGAAAACAGTACTTACAGGCCAAAATCTGGTTAACAGCACAATTGGTTGGGGCATAGCAGTATACTGTATTGTGTTTGTAATACTCTACGGGATACAAGCAGCCTTTTCCTACATACACAACTACCACCAGCCTACCCTGCTTGCTCCTTTTGTTATTGGGATCATATCAACTGTACTATTTTCAGTAGTACTGTATGAATACCTGAAGAAAAAGGAAAACTGGTGACAGAGGCGTTCACCAAGGAGGAACAATGTCATGGTTATGATGTATGTGGTAAGTGGAGTTATTGCCCTTCTATCTGCATATATGGGAGTAGGTGGTATCTTGGCACTTAACCGAGGCAAACCGCCTGAAGTAAACCTGTTGCATATTGCAGCTGCGTACGCTTTAGTGCTCGATCTGGTACTATTTTTAGTTGTATACGGAATAATTGCGTTTTTTGCTCTTATCCAGGACCTTGCCCCACCTGTACTACTTGCACCACTGGGCATGAGTGCACTTGGAGCCATTGTTTTCTCCATTGTGCTCTATGAAGTATGGGCAACAGAGTGATGCAACTTTCAAATATAAAAGAAGGGAACAAAAGGAAAAATGAAAGTATACCTTTTTGTAGACATAGACGAAGCAGATAATTATATTGTTATTTCACCCCACTCAGAGAACCGCGTGTGGGAAGAAGTAGCAAAGAAGAATCATACCACAGTTGAATGGGTAAAAACTGACTATAAACTCAAAACAGTGATAGAAATTGATCCCACAAAGTCAACTGAGGTGATTGCTCACTATGGAGACCTGGAGCTAAAAAAAGAGGAGCTTGTATAACTTTTTACACCCACCCCGCCAACAGTTTTGGTGGGGTTTTTATTATGTTTTTCAAAGCATACAGCCCTTGGCTAAAGCCCTAAAAACCGCTATAATTTAGGAGATTTTGATTAAAGATTGCCACGCTCAATGTATCTTGGCGTGGTAAAAAACCTTAGAAAAGGACACTAACTCGGGAAAGCCTTTTCTAAATTTTTCTCTTCAACTTGCTTTTTATGCATATTCAATTTTTTGGGCTTTCTAGTTTTAAATTCACTACTAAAGAAGCTACAGTAGTAACCAACCCCTTTGGCAAAGAAAGTGGGCTTACTCCCCCTCGGGGTAGTGCAGAAATTATTATTCTTTCGGAAAAATCCAATCCACTTTATAGTGCTACATCTGGTTTTTCTGGTAACCCTTTTATTATCCCAGACCCTGGCGAGTACGACCTTAAGGGCGTTACCGTAGCAGGTATCCCCCTAGAACAAGGCGACAAGCATATTACCGTGTACCTAATAGAAAGTGAAGATATTAAAATACTTGATCTGGGTCATATCAAAGAATTTAACATGAAGGAAGATGAAGTAGAATCTTTGGGTGAAATTGATATTTTAATTCTTCCCGTAGGTGGTCATTTTGTACTTGATGCAAGCAGTGCAGCTAAAGCAGTAAATGAAATTGAACCAAAAATGGTAATTCCTTCTCATTACCACATGGAGGGATTAAAAACTCCTGCAGAAAAGCTAGACACGTTTATAAAAGAAATGGGTGGTAAGAGTGAATCTATGGATAAAATTATTGTAAAGAAAAAAGATCTCTCAGGAGAAGGTACAAGAATTATAGTCCTTGAACCTTTAAGATAACTAAAACAAAATGAGTTGGATTGCAAAAGTACAAAATAAACCCAAAGAACATAAGGTCCGCATTATCTGGATTTCGTGTATCAGTATGGCTATAATTTTGCTCGTACTATGGGTGTTTACTTCTAACATCCCTAAGAAAAACCAAAAAGATACAACACTATTTCAGGCAATTGGCAGGTCCTTACATGACACCGCACAAACCCTGCATCCAAGTAATAAATAAATTTTTGTATGCCTAGCAAAGAATTACCTCCACTTACTCATAATATTGGTGTAGTACACCCGCGAAACTTAGAAACCGAAATGCATGAATCCTATTTGGATTATGCTATGTCGGTTATTGTTATGCGCGCACTGCCGGATATTCGCGATGGACTTAAGCCTGTGCATAGAAGAATTTTGTATGCCATGCACAACATGGGGCTTAGGGCTTCTGCTAAAACTACTAAATCTGCCAAAATCGTTGGAGATGTGCTAGGTAAATACCACCCCCATGGTGATACTGCAGTATACGATTCCATGGTACACATGGCTCAAGATTTTGCTATGCGCTATCCACTCATTAAAGGCCAAGGAAACTTTGGCTCTATGGATGGTGATGGCCCTGCTGCGTACCGGTACACAGAAGCAAAAATGACAGCTCTCGCTGAAGAACTCCTTTCAGACATAGACAAAGAAACAGTACCGTGGCGAGATAACTTTGATGCAACAGAAAAAGAACCAGTTGTATTGCCTGGAAAACTGCCTAACTTACTGCTTAACGGAACACTCGGCATTGCGGTTGGTATGGCTACAGATATTCCGCCTCATAATTTGGGAGAAGTGGTAGACGCGATTGTAAAACTTATAAATGAACCGGATGCAACTGTAGAAGACTTAATGGAATGTATTACAGGTCCCGATTTCCCTACAGGCGGTATTATTTATGACGTACAAGCAATTAAAAACGCATATGCTACTGGCAAAGGCGGCATTGTTATGCGTGCTAAAGCAGATATAGAAGAAATGAAAAGCGGGTTGTACCGTATTGTAGTAACCGAGGTGCCGTACCGAATTAATAAAGCCACGCTCTTAGAAAAAATTGCAGACCTTGTTCGAGATAAAAAAGTAGAAGGAATTAAAGACGTTCGCGATGAGAGTGATAAAGATGGGGTGCGTATTGTTATTGAGCTTAAAAAAGAAGCGCTTGCTAATAAAATTCTAAACCAACTGTATAGTTACACTCAACTCCAAGAAACTTTCCACCTTAACATGCTTGCATTGATAGGTGGAATGGAGCCGCACGTACTTAACTTAAAAACCATTTTAGAGGAGTATATAAAGCACCGCCAAATTGTAGTTCGCAAGAGAACAGAGTTTGAACTCAAGAAAGCCAAAGAACGCGAACATATCTTAGAAGGGCTGAGTCGTGCACTTGATCATATAGATGAAGTAATTAATACAATAAAAAAGAGTGCTCACAAAGAAGAGGCGCATGCTAATTTAGTTAAAAAGTTTAAACTCTCCGATATTCAGACAACTGCAATTCTAGAAATGCGGTTACAGACTTTGTCAGGGCTTGAGCGCAAGAAAATTGAAGAAGAATTAGCAGAAAAACGAAAGTTAATTGCAGAATTGGAAGGTATTTTATCGAGCACAAAAAAGATTTTAGGTATTATAAAGCAAGAAATTACTGAACTCAAAGAAAAGTTTGGCGACGAACGTAGAACTCAGATTGTAAAAAATGCCGTAGGCTCCTTTAACGCAGAAGACCTAATCCCTGAAGGCGAAACAGTTATTACTATTACCAAATCTGGCTATGTAAAGAGGCTTCCTCCTGATACCTACAAAGTACAAAGCCGCGGCGGCCGAGGGGTAATTGGCCAAACACTTAAAGAAGAAGACGAGGTAGACAAACTTATTTTTGCCCACACCCACGATAGCATATTATTCTTTACAAACCGGGGCCGAGTATTCCAAAGCAAAGTCTACGAATTACCCGAAGGATCCCGCACAGCAAAAGGGCAAGCATTGGTTAACTTCTTGCGACTTGGCAATAACGAAACAGTGCAGGCAATTCTTACTCTCGCAAAAGCTGATTCTGCCCACTATATTGTTATGGTGACAAAGCACGGCATAATTAAAAAAGTAGCTAAAGAGGATTTTGCCAATATTCGCAGATCCGGACTTATAGCCATAAACTTAAAAGCAGGTGATGAGTTAATTTCTGCTAAAGCTACGTCTGGTAAAGATCAAATTATGCTTGCAAGTACTGGTGGACAAGCAGTACGGTTTGAAGAAAAAGAAATTAGAGCCATGGGCAGAACTGCGAGCGGAGTAACAGGTATGCGCTTTAAAAAAGATGACGCAGTAATAAGCATGGGTGTGATCGCTACTACAGCTGACCGCAAAAAACTAGAAGTCTTGGTTATTACAGAACATGGTCAGGGCAAGCGCAGTGAATTAGAAGAATACCGTACTACTGCGCGTGGTACCAAGGGCGTAGTCACGGTTAAAGTAAATCCCAAAACGGGTAAAGTAGTTGCCGTATATATACTAGAGCCAGAAGAAGATGGCGAATTAGTGATTATTTCTAAAAAAGGCCAGACTATTAGAACCAGACTTAAAGAAATACGGACTATGGGCAGAAGCGCCCAAGGAGTACGAGTTATACGCTTAGATGCCGGAGATTCAGTTGCAAGCGCCACGGTAATATAAAAAATTAAAAACAACACGCAGGAAATTCCTGCGTGTTGTTTTTAATAAATGAAGTTTTTTATATAATTCCCATATAATTTTAATCTTGAGTAGGTACGATTAAAACTGGTTACGGATATAAACTTAGTACGTTGAAGCAAATCTTCTTTGTACTAAAAACTTTCGGAGGAACTATGCAAACAGCCAAACCCGCACGGACTAAACCTAGTGGCCCACTCCCTGGAGAAACTCCCAGAGACTACATTGCCAGAAGATTAAACGAGTACAGAGAAAAACAACAGCGGAATACAGAAAAGGTGTCGCAAGAACACCTGCTCAATATTAAACCAACAGATAAAGGATTTATGTTTGCTGCAACAGCAAAATAAGAACTTGTAAAAAGAGCCCTCAAAGCATTTGTGCTTTGAGGGCTTATATTAATCCAGATAACCTTCAGTAGCCAAAATTTCTGTTATCTGTCTGGTTGTGACTTTGGCTTCTGGATTAACAAACACTTGCAGCCTAAAATTTTTTTGATCTGGTTTTGGATCGTACCATTTCACGCCTCCATCTACAAAAGGAATTGTAATAGTACGGCTATCTCTGCCAAAACCAGCGTATATACAAACATCTTCCAGAGGAAGTAGCAACTTTTTTGCAAGAGTATTAGCAGCATTCATGCGTGGTTCAAAAGCTTTAGTTAAGGTTTGCAACTTACCGTTTGGCCGAACAGTGTTCAGCGAAAACATTTTGGCATACCATGTATAACCGTATACACGGTTAATTAAAAGTAACATCCGTGGCCCACATTGTTCCCGAGAAAAACAAAGGCTTGCGCATCAGTAAAGCGATAAAATGATGGGGTCAAATCTCCATCAACATGCGCGAACTCTGCAGCTCGGTACAACATCTGGCTTGGAATCAGGTGCGCTGGTTCGTATATCTTGGCGTATACAGCTCTGCGACACTCTTGCCATTTTACTACTTCTGGATATTGTTCTACTGGCAGCGTCCATTCTCCTTTGTTCCAAAAAAAATCTTGCGCAATAGTTTTGGCATTATACAAAGGACCCCCACACATAGCATGGTGGTTATATCGCAGCACATTATCTATATTATCAACATCTATACTGCCTGATATAATACCAGACAACGGCTGAGCTGTTCCTGCAACCAAATTGAACACAATCTCTGGGTCAACGCCATACTGTTTCCACAACTCTTTTAAACGAGTATTAACCACTTGCTGTAAGTACCCTTCCGCTCGCACTCCTGTAGATGCTTCTAGGAAGTTTTCAAACAAGTGTGAAAAACCAGGATTTCCTGCATCGTGGAAAAGGGCTGCAGTTATCAGGCTTGGGGCCACTGAGTTAAGAGCTGGGTTTGAACCAATTACCAAGCTCATAAGGTAGGCTACTCCTAAACTGTGTTCAAAACGAGTGGCCATTGAACCGTAGTCCAGTAACACATTTGGCAGCACATCTTGAGACAACCACCGCAGGCGCTGCATAAGTTCTGTTTCGCTCAGTATCACTACAAACTTTGGCAACACCATGTTTCCGTACAATACGTCTTTTACAACTTGTGTTTCTTGCATAGGTCCTCCTTGTGACAATATGGATAACACTATACCCTTAATTTATAGTCGAGTCAATCCAAAGTTGCTGCAATAGTCCCAATTTCCTATAATATCAAAGTTACACAGTTGCTCTGGTGGCTGGCATTCTGTCGCCAATATTTGTTGGGCGTGTAGCTCAGTTGGTTAGAGCAAACGTCTTTAGAGTGAGGCACCGAAGGTTCCTATAGTAAATGAGTCGGCGGTGGTCGACACTTATCTCGTATAGCCGCCTGGTTTCATTAATAATTGGTGGGCGTGTAGCTCAGTTGGTTAGAGCGCTTAGCTTATACCTAAGTGGTCGAAGGTTCGAGTCCTTCCACGCCCACCAATTATTAATGAACGACTATAATACACGTCCGGTCAGAGGTTTTCGTCCATCTGCGCCCACCACTATAAAAAAGTCCTTTTGGGACTTTTTTGTTTGCACAATTAGTACGTGTACTTTTTTCAGTGCTACAATATATGCAGAGTCGTTACGGACTTTACCGACCCCACTCTTGAAAGGAGGCAACATGAAACAGATATATCCCCCACTCCCCGAATACAAAGGTTCGCTTGGAAAAGCTATTCTTGAGATTTTTGGGTTATTTGTACTAGCCACTATGATTGGCATGTTTTTTGCAAATTGGTTTGCCGACACAAAGTCCCCGGGCTTATCTCCCCATACCACAGAAAAGGCTGTAAAATCAATTGCAAGCAACCAAACAACTAACTAGTGTGCTATATAAGCTAAAGTCACCACGCATATGCTGTGGTGACTTTTGATTTAGGCGGAGAGTTCACAGATACAGAAAGGGTGTGTACTATACAAGTAATTAACATCCTCACATATATGCTCTACGTAGTTGCAACTCCTCTCGGAAACCTAAAAGACATTACCTTACGTGTACTAGAAACCTTGCGCAGTGCTGATATTATTATTGCTGAAAATCCTGGCTACACAAAAAAACTACTTACCCACTTTGAAATAGCTGGAAAAAAGATTGTTCAGTTCGCCGAACATAATGAACTCAAAGTGCTACCTAGTTTGGTAAAAGAACTGCGAGTAAAGGTTGGATGTTTAGTAACAGATGCAGGTACCCCCAGTATATCTGACCCAGGCTTCAGACTGGTGCGTGGATGCGTCGAAGCAGAAATAAAAATAGAGCCCCTGCCGGGCCCTTCTGCTTCTATTTCTGCTCTCGTAGCTTCTGGCTTACCTACTGATAGATTTATTTTCTTAGGTTTTTTACCCAAAACAGAACCCAAGCTAGTTAATTTAATTGAGAAAAGTAAAAACCTAGAGGCCACAATAATTTTTTATGAATCACCTCACCGAATACTTAAAACACTGAGCATACTTGCAAACCATTTTCCATCTGCCCAAACAGTAGTGGCACGAGAACTTACTAAACTTCATGAAGAATTTATTAGAGGGACAAGTAAAAAAGTATCCGAGGTGCTCTTACAAAGGCCAAGTATCAAGGGCGAGATTACTGTGCTACTTTCCTTTAAGAAACTATTGTGAGTAGGTAGGAAAGGTAACGCTAAATGTGGTACCTTTTTCTAATTTACTTTCTACCTCAATACTACCTTTTACCAAAGCAAGATATTTTTTTGCCATGTACAAGCCGAGTCCATGACTATTATGTTCGTGGGCACCAGATTGCGCAATTTTAAATAATTGTCTGGACGCAGCTACCGACATACCAGGACCTTGATCAGTGACTGAAAATTGCAGCAAGGAATCGGTAGTTTTGCATTTTATTGTTATACTACTCCCAGTCCGAGAGTATTTAATGGCATTGTTAAATAAAATATCAAAAATTTCTAAAAAGATTTCTGGATCTGTATAGCATTCTCGGTTTTCCTTAGACATTATTTTTACTTGAATCTGACGGTAACGCAGCAGAGTACCATAGGTAGAAAGTACTTGCTCAATTCGCTCAAGCGGTTTAAAATGGGCCAGTTTTACTTGCAACATCCCTCCTTCAAGCTTGGTAACATTTAAAAGGGTGCGTGAACGTCTAATCAGGCGTTCGTTTGCTTCATATGCAGAGAGGAGATTTTCCCACTGACCTGGCTTAAAGTTTTTTTCGCCATCGCGTAGTAAGAGTTCTAAAAACCCTTTCACAATCCCGCTGGGAGTTTTTAACTGATGCGCTGCAAAAGAAGCAAACAGAGTTTTGGTTTCATTTATATCTAAATCTCTCTTTACTTCACGAATTCCAATAATACACTGCTTTGCTTGCTTGCCAAGTTCAACCCAAACCATCCGAAGCGCTACGTGCAATCTTTTATCTGCCACGGTGCGAAGATAGCAAAAGTACGGTACTACTTCAGCAAACCCCGGATGCCTGAGCGCAAGAGTAAAAGGCAATTTTTCTTCTGAAAGAGCAACACCACTCGCATCTTCAAACCAAAGAACTTGCGAAAGAGGTTTACCAACCACACCCTTGGAATTACTGCCAAGCAGGGAAAGCAAACGGTTACTTGCATACAAAACAGTGCTCTGTTGGTTTGCCACCAACACAGCACTGGAACCCCATCGTTCTAAAAAAGCATCTAAGAGTAACGGAGACAGGGTGGTATGTTCTTTTTTCTGGGGCCTTACTTCCTTAGGCTGCAACACCATTTTTTAATCTATATCCAATATTTTGAACTGTTTGAATTAAATCCTTATACTCACCCAGTTTTTTTCTTAAGTTATAAATCGACGCTTCTATCACATTGCTCTGGTGTTCTGTATTATACCCCCACACATGCTCTTGTAACATAGCTCGAGTACAAACCCGGTGCGGCCTTCTGGTAATAAAATCTAAGATTCTAAATTCATTCTTGGTTAAACGAATAACTTTATTTTTTACTTTTACTTCGTGAGTACTATAGCGAAGTTCTAAATCTCCATATACAAAGGTATTTGGAAGTGATACCTTTTCTCGCCGAAGCAGAGCTCTTACCCGCGCCAGCAACTCATCTATTGAAAAAGGTTTAGTAATATAATCATCTGCGCCTAAGTCTAGATGAGCCACTTTGGCTTGTACATCATCTTGTGCAGTCATAATTAATATGGGGGTATGTAAACCCAGGGCGCGTATTTGCTTTATCAGTTCTCCTCCGCTCACACCAGGCAGGTTAAGGTCGAGCAGGATGAGATCATAATCTCTTACTTCAATTTTTTTCATTGCTTCGTTACCAGTGGTGACAGATTCTACTGTATAAAAGTCTTGGTCAAGTGCTTTGGTAACAAATTCAACTTGTTTTACCTCGTCCTCAACAATAAGAATAAGCATAGATGTTTGATTTTAAAAAATGTATTGGTTTATACTTTTAGCTTAGCCTATATGCATGAATGAAAAATGAATTTTTTCTCATTTTCTTAACTATAACAAAGACTTCACTTTGAAGCCAAGGAGTAAACTTTTTTAGCTTATTTCAGGTTTTACCTACATTCTATATCAATCCCCACAGGGTGCCGCATTCCAAACCTAACTGTTCTGCGGGAGGCAACAGACCAAGTATTTGCCCTACGACCAATACGACACGCAGGACGAGATCCTGTGTTTGCAACGCGTGGAGAAATTCTCATATAAACTAACCCGCCAAATGGATCAAACTTTTTTAGTTTACGAAACGATTGGTTCATAGAATTTTTTACATTTTAACTCTCTTACTAAAAGAGTACTGGCAGCACATGAAGATATTCTAAAAAATTTTAAAGAGAGCTAAGCCAAGCACCAAAGTCTGGACCAGTCAGAGGCTTACTCAACCAGTAGCCTTGAACCAGGTCACATTTTTGAGAAGCGAGAAAATCCCATTGCTGTTGTGTTTCTACTCCTTCTGCTACGACCAACTTATGCATTTCATGGGCAAGTAAAATAATAGCATTGACAATTGCTCGATCATGAGGCTCTTTGGGTAAACCATCAACAAAGCTTTTATCAATTTTAACTACATCAATGGGGAGTCTTTTTAAATAATCAATGGAAGTATACCCAGTACCAAAATCATCCATTAAACACCGTATGCCCATCCGGCTAAACTGATTGAGTACATCCATAGCTAAATCTACATTTTTCATAACCATGCTTTCAGTGAGCTCAAACTCTAAAAACTCAGACTTTACCCCAGAATGGGCAAGCTCAATACGAACAAAATTTGCCAGATCTGATTGTAGGAGCTGGCGCGCAGAAAGATTGACACCGATTCTAATAGGAGGCAAGCCATCTACTAGCCATTGCTTATGCTGAATTAAGGCTTGCTGTATAACCCATCTTCCTATTTCTGTAATTAAGCCAGTCTCTTCTGCAATGGTAATAAAATGTTCAGGAGTGAGGAAACCGAGCTCTGGATGCTGCCACCGAAGCAAGGCTTCGCAACTTTCAATAGTTCCTGTATCAACACGAATTTGTGGGTGATAATATAAAACAAATTGGTTACGGTGCAGCGCAGTCCTCAGCAACTTTTCCATTTCTAATTGTTTGGTGGGGGTAGCTTTGCCTCTTCTAATCTGCTGAAAGCCACCTCCCCCCTCTTCTTTAACCCGGTACAAAGCTCTGTCCGCAGCTTTTAATAAAGTAATTGAATCCTGGCCATCTTCAGGATAGAGCGCTATACCAATTGACGTATTTACATATACTTCTTGCTCTTCCAGAGAAAAGGGTTGTTTAAATTGAGCAATAATTCGTCTCGCTACTGTTATTGCATCAGTAGGTCCAGAGACACCTCGGAGCAAGAGCACAAATTCATCTCCCCCAAGCCGAGCGACGAGATCTTTTTCTTTAACTGAAGCCCGAAGCCTGCTCGCAGCTTGCCTGATTACCTTATCACCAGCTGCGTGTCCTAAAATGTCATTAATGAGCTTAAAGCGATCTAAATCCAAAAACAATACTGCAAAAAGCTTTTCACTACCTGAGTCTTGTATTGCAGCTTCTAGTTGTTGTAAAAAATAGGCGCGGTTAGGTAGTTTGGTAAGCGAGTCAAAATAGGCAACTCTTTGAATTTTTCGCTCCGCACGTTTACGCTCTCGCACATCACGGACAACAGCTACAAATTGTGGGGTTTGTCCAGGTATGTGCGAATATTGTAGAAGTGTTTCTGCTGGGTATTTTCTTCCATTAGCGCTTTTTAATGTCAGTTCCGTAACTCGAGCACCTTTGGGATCACGGCGTACTTCCTCAAGCAACTGTGCAAAGGCAGTTTTGGTAAAGGTGGTCTGGAGAGCAGTTGCAGACAACCCACCCACTGCTTTTTCTGTAATACCAAGCCGATGTCGAGCTTCTTTATTTGCGTACGACAAGGTTAGAGTATGAGGATCAAACATAAAAATCAAATCAAGGGTTTGATCCAATGTCTGTTTAAAATTTTGCAAATCACGGTATAAGCGGTGAATCGTAAGTGCTTGAGCTGCGCTATTACCAATAAACGTACATACGGTTTTTTCTTCGAGCGTGAATGTATGAGTATCGTTAAAACAAAGTAAAATAGTGCCATAGGTATCTTTGCGATAGGTTATGGGAATAACAACCACGCCGCGCATGTGATGCTTGGCATCAGACCGAACATACCCTACTCGTGTAACATCAGATAAAAACACGGGGTGTTTTTTTTGAAATGTTTTAGCAACAATACCACTTTTTCTAGGCTCTTTAGGAGTGTACGGGGTACTTGGAGTTTTATATAAAAGCTCAAAATGAGATGGAGATCCAACTAATAAATAACTATAGCCATAATGAGCATTAAGCATTTGACAACCTGCTTGAACAAAACGACCAATAATGCTTTTTTGCGTAGTCATGCGCAGTGTTGCCAGTACTGCATCATTCAAATAAATAAGGTTCTTTGGATGATCTGATTTCATTGGGTAAAAAAACTATAGAATCAATAATTTTCAAAAATATTTCTTACTACTAGCTCAGAAAAAAGTCGCTAGTGGGGAGTACTGCCCGCTAGCGACGGTGAATCTCGGTATGTTCCCGTTGTTTTTGGAAGCACCGATACGTATAAACCTCTGAGAAAACGTGAAGAAGTTGGTGCGTACCTACTTCTATCATCCCGTGTTGCCAGAGCGCATTAGCGTATACTTTACCGCTCCGAATAACAGTATCCTCATTCTTTGCAAATACGTCTCCTGGATATTGTGGGTTATAGAACCCTGCTTCTGGCCCACAAATGAGCACTATACCCTGCGGCGCCAATACTCGACATACTTCTTCTATTACAAAACGAAATTCTGTTTCATTTGTAATATGAATAAGCACGCGACTAAGCAGTAGGATATCAACACTTTTTTGTGGGATTGGATTACTCCTACCCCATGACAATTGTCCAAGATGCGCAACCTGGAGACTGCAACGCTTTCCGTCCTCAGGTATTCCTGCTGCACGAAGATTTTCTCGTGCAGTCTGAATTATTTCAGGACAGAAATCTACGCCTATAAAAGAGCCTACTTCGGGCGCTATCCGCACCGCGATATTGGCCGGTCCAATACCCGCATCCAGCACAACAGCACTCGGAGAAAGGTAGGGTTTAAGACAGGAGTATGCTGTGTCGCATACTTCCGACTCAACCAATAAAAGCTTGTTAGGATCCATTTCTGCGAGCTCCTGAGAAAGCGTACAGAAGTTCCCTAATTTTCTCCACCGTTTTTGCCAAGTGAGAACTCGGTCTGCAAGCCTGTCTTGGTCAAAATATGGCACCCCTTCCTGAACAACAGATAAATACGAAGACATAATTCCTCCTATATCTTCTTTCCGCGCATTCTAGTAGTAGTCGATAATAGTAACTAGGGAAGGGGGAATTATCGGATACTACTACTTCTACTATTTATTATCCTCCTGTAAAAGTCAAGCATGCCTAAGTAGGAAAGTACTTTTTCTTGAAAGGCCAGTGGTTAGTAAATCGTAACGTTTAAGTTCAGTCACAAGCCCATGAACCGAAGAAAAAAGAATGGTTTTCATACCAAGGGCTACAGCACCAGCAATATTTTCTGGATTATCATCCACAAACAACGCATCTTCTGGTTCACAAGATAACGACTCAAGACACAGCTGGTAAGAAGCAGGTTCGGGTTTTAGATAACCAGTAAGATATGAAAAATTGACTATAGGAAAAAGCTTTCTACACGGCAGTTTGTCGATAATATATTCTGTGTGAAGGAGGTTGGTATTAGATAATAACCCGAGCGGTACTTCTCTTGAGAGTGCAGTCAGCACGGGGTAAATCTCTTTGCGAGCCGTAAATACAGTAAACTCCTTTTTGAACTGGGTTTTAGATATATGAGCCCGAGACTCTGAGCAAACAGCAGCATAAAATTGGTTTGGGGTCATGAGGCCGCGCTCAAATGATTCGATACAGCCACTCGCACGGAGGGTTGCTTCTAGTTTTTCTGTAGATACATAACTATGTTCCGACAAAAACATAAAAAAACGGTGCCAGTCAAAACTGCACACCACACCCCCAACATCAAATATCACTGATTGAATCATATGCATTGTAAATCTCCTACACTATAAACTGGACTTCTGAATAAGATATGAATATTTTTTAATAAGTCTGAAAAAAAGGCGGGCGAATACATAATTTGAACACCCGTCCGCCTATATATGCACAAAAATCCGAGCAGACTAATAAAACTATGTGGTACTAGTTACTCACTAGTACCCATCCTCTAGATTTCTCTGTGATCTCCGCCTGTTGCCACGCTTAGATCTCACAGCTTTCTTTTTTGAACGCTCCATAACTAAATAAAAATAATTATTAATAGAGACACATCGAAACTGTACCAGTCATCTATGAGAATAGAATAAAAAACTGCTGACAACATGCATTGTAAAAAACTTTTGAGGATGTTTTATACCTAACCAAACCTCTCTAAAACAAGGTACACGTATTAAGAGAGGAGACGAATCTCCTCTCTTAATTGCAGTTACCACGGATATTTCGGAAGTGGATGCCTCTTGCTTTGCAAAATGGTAGAACCTGCATCCGGATCTCCTGGTTCTGGTTCCCAAGCAGGCTTGCGTCCACGCTTTGGAAACTCTTCTGGAGTAGTGTCCGGCGCATTTGTTGGTCCCCACAGAGGATCAACAAAGAAAGATACAATTGTCATATATGTATTCCTTTCAAGTCCTTTGATGTTTAAGGACTCAGTCAATCAATGTACTAAAATAAAAAATGCTGTTTCTTTATTTGCGTTTTTCATACTACAAGACAAGCATAACAACAAAGCATGAAATTCAACTGAGAGGTTCACGTAATTGATATCATCTTCATTTAAATACATTGGTTTTTGGGAAGGATACGAATTACCACTCCTATTTGAAAAAAGGAATATTACTGAATATGACTATTGCTTAGTTTTTAGATACAATAAACCCTGCGAGTGAGTTATAACCTTCTTGATATGTCAGGACATTCTAAATGGGCACAAATTAAACGAAGCAAAGGCGCGCTGGATGCTAAACGCGGGCTTGTTTTTTCTAAGCTTGCAAAAAAAATTACCATAGCTGCAAAACAAGGCAATTCCTCTGACCCAACTCTTAATTATCTTCTTCGGGCAGAAATAGATAAAGCAAAAGCCCAAGGCTTACCCAACGAAAACATTGAACGTGCAATAAAGAAAGCATTTAGTAACGACACCCAAACAGTGGAAGAAGTAATCTATGAAGGTTATGGTCCTTTTGGGACTGCATTTTTAGTTGAATGTGCAACAGACAATAAAAATCGTACAGTAAGTGAGATAAAGCATATTTTTTCCAAAAACGGTGGGAGTCTGGGCGCAATGGGAAGCGTTGGCTGGCAATTCCAAACAAAAGGCCAGATTTTAGTTGAACGAAGTGCAAACTTAGAACATATTGAGTTTACAGCCATAGAAGCAGGCGCAGAAGATATCAGGGAATCTAGTGAAGGTCTAGAAGTGTATACAACCCCAGAAACAATAACAACTATACAACAAGCTTTGGAAAAAGCTGGAGCAAAAATTGCGCAATGGGAAATAATAAAAGAATCATCACAAGGAATAGATCTCAGCTTGGAACAAAAAACACAAGTAGACAAACTATTTGCAGAATTAGAAGAGTACGAAGATACCATTGCAGTACATACGAGCGCTAACTTATAAAAGAGTATTGTGTTACCACTCTGTTCCGTTTTTTGGCGTAATTGTTTACCCATTACTATAGATGTATGATTATTTTAGGAATCGACCCAGGTACTGCCACCACTGGCTTTGCTTGCATAGAAAAAGTGTCTGGTCAGGAAAAATGTAGCGTTTTGGACTTTGGTATTATTTCTACACCAAAGCAGCTACCAGATTCAGAGCGTTTAACGCATCTATACCAAGATGTTTCTGAATTGATAAAAACATATAAACCAGAACGTGCGGGTGTGGAAAAACTCTTTTTCTCTACAAACTCAAAAACTGCTATGACAGTTTCGCAAGCTCGAGGTGTAGTACTCCTTGCCTTGGCGCTACACACTATTCCTATTCTCGAATTCACACCACTACAAGTTAAATCTACTATTTGCGGCTATGGAAAAGCTGATAAAAAACAAGTGCAGCATATGGTACAAGTAAGTTTTAATTTAAAGAGCATACCGAAACCAGACGATGCAGCAGACGCACTTGCTATAGCTTTATGCACTGCTTTTAAATCTACAAAAGAGCACTAGACAAGTAGAGAGATATAATGGTAGAATTGGCTCACGATTCGTGCGTTAGACGAGTCGATTTACTTTAGCTATCAACTAAATGCCTGATCTTAGATCAGCAGAGGAGCGTATCATGTACATGGACGGCGAAGACACCACTCAAGATCCAATGCATCACACTGATGATTTGGGTACCCCAACTGAACCACATACAGATGCAGAAGAAGATGGTGGAGAAGAGACCCCTATGTCTCACCCAGAAGCAGAAGGTGACGCAGGAGCCCCAGCTCACCACGACCAAGACGCAATGTAAAAAATTGCTATTAAAACCCCGCCAACGCGGGGTTTTATGTTAGCTTTTTCCCATAGACATTCCTGAGCCTAAAACGGTATACTTACTAATGACCATATCTATATATTCATGAAAATTACCAATATTCGAATTCTTCCTGAAGAAGAAACTCATATCACAAAACATAAAAAGAAACATAGTAAGCATTCTGGAGGAAAGGCAAAAAAAGTACTTACTTGGCTTCTGCGCGCCACTGCAGTTGGAGTGCTTTTGCTGACTGTGATGTTTATTTACTTTGCAAAAGATTTACCCGATCCAAATAAACTTGTAAGCCGCACGGTTCCGGAGTCAACTAAAATATTTTCTCGGGATGGACAGCTTATCTATGAAGTTCACGGTGAAATTAAACGCACACAAGTTGGCTTGGACCAAATTTCTCCCTACTTAAAACAAGCGACCGTTGCTGTTGAGGACAAAGATTTTTATAACAATAATGGTATTTCCATAAAGGGTATTTTGCGTTCTATGTATAAAGACGTGCTCGCACTGGAAAAACGGCAAGGCGGAAGCACCATTACGCAACAATTTGTAAAAAACGCAATTTTAACGAATGAAAAACGGTGGTCGCGAAAAATTAAAGAAATTATTTTAAGTTTAGAAATCAACGCTAAGTTTTCTAAAGACGATATTTTAAAATTGTACCTCAACGAAATCCCCTACGGCAAAAATGCCTACGGAGTAGAGGCTGCAAGTCAAACCTACTTTAACAAGCACGCAAAAGATCTTACTCTTGCCGAAAGTGCCTACATTGCAGCAATACCACAAGCACCTACCCGCTATAACCCTTTTGGCCCAAACAGGCAACTACTAGACGATAGAAAAAATCTTATTCTTCGGTTTATGCGTGAACAAGGATATATTACCGTTGAGCAAGAGAGTCAGGCAAAAGAAGAGAAGGTTACGTTTAATAAAATTAAAACAGGGATCACTGCGCCTCATTTTGTCCTGTATGTACAAGACTATCTTGCACAAAAATATGGTGAAAAAACGCTCCAAGAAGGTGGGTTAAAAGTTTACACAACACTCGATACTCACTTACAAGAAATTGCTGAGCAGAGTGTGAAAGAGGGAGTAGAAAAAAGTGTAAAACGAAACAAGAACAACAATGCGGCATTAGTAGCAATGAACCCTAAGACTGGCGAAATTTTAGCTATGGTAGGAAGTAAAGATTACTTTGCAGACCCAGAACCTGCTGGTTGCAACCCAGGCAAAAATTGTGTATTTGAACCAAGTTTTAATGTTGCAACCTCCGAGCGTCAGCCAGGTAGTTCGATTAAACCCTACATATATGCCACAGCATTTAACAAGCAATTTAAATATGCCCCTGCTTCTCTTATCATGGATGTAGTAACTAACTTTGGTAAATTTGGCAACAAAGATTATATTCCCAAAAACTACAACTTTCAACAACACGGCCCACTCTCTATGAGGCAAGCCTTAGCAGGCTCTCTCAATGTTCCTGCAGTAAAAACACTTGCACTGGTTGGAGTAGACAACGCGGTACAGACATTACGGGATGTTGGCTTTACTTCTCCCTTATCTAATTGTGGCCTAAGCCTGGTACTGGGGGGCTGCGAAGTTAAGCTCTTAGACCACGTGGCTGGCTACGCTGTGTTTGCAAACGGTGGTGTGCGCAACGAAAAAACTGCAATTCTAAAAGTTGAAAACAAAGATGGAAGCGTGCTAGAAGAATATAAGCCGCACCCCGAGCAAGTAGTGGATCCGGAAGCTGCATATGAAATAGTAAGCATCATGACTGATAATAATGCTCGGAGTTTTATTTTTGGCGCCAACTCTCCCCTAACACTTCCGGGCAGACCAGTAGGAGCAAAGACTGGTACTACTCAAAACTGGCGAGACGGTTGGACCGTAGGATATACTCCAAGCCTGGTTGCAGGAGTATGGACTGGTAACAACGACGGTACCCTCATGCGTCAAGGTGCAGATGGTGTAGTGGTAGCTGCTCCAATCTGGCACCAGTTTATGCAAGAAGCGCTGAAAGACACTCCTTCAGAAGACTTCCCCGTACCCTCAGGTATTACCAAAATAGAAGTTGATAGTCTTTCCGGAAAACTACCAACAAGCTATAGCCCAAGTACTAAAACAGAGGTATTCGCAGACTACGCGCTACCAACAGAGCAAGATAACGTGCACCTGCCAGTAGTAGTTGACACACGCACCAACCAACCTGCCACAAACGAAACCCCAGAGGAATTTAAAGGAACACGAGTCTATACAGTACTGCGAAGCGAGAAGCCAGATAACCCTAATTGGGAAAACCCAGTAATTGCTTGGGCGCAAGCAAATGGTTTTGAATACCCACCCAACCTTGGTACTATTATTGCACCAAGTGAAAACCAAACAGTAGATATTAGTATTGTGGATCCAGTAGACGAAAGCACTTTACCTGCAGAACCTTTTAAGGTTACGGTTACAGCAGCGAGTAAAAATAGTATTGCTCGGGTAGAACTACTTATTGATGGCGAAAGTCTGCAATCACTTTCAACAACCCCATTTTCCTTTGCGGTAAATAAAAAGCTGACAGGAGGTAGCCACACTATTACTGCGAAAGCTATAGACCTTGCCGGCAACACAGCTACCACAAGTATTCAAGTAACCACCGACACAACAGCTGGTGGGTTGCAAATTATTGATCCGTTAGCTAACAGCCAAGTAACACTACCAATAAACATTACAGCTCGTGGGGCAGAAAACCTTGAAAACAATGTTAACTTCTACTACCAAAGTGGTAACACAATAAGTTTTATTGGAACTGGTAGCCCCCTAAGCACCCAGGGCAGATACGAATATACAACCACGTGGCAACAAATACCCGCACCGGGGAGTTATAAAATATTTGCTAAGTCTGCAAGTGGCTTACAAAGCCCGAAAATTAGTGTAACCGTATCGCAGTAAAAACACTACAAAAAAATCCCACATAGTTTGGGATTTTTTTCAAGAGGTTTGTTTACTTCTTTTTTATAATTACAGAGCGGTAGGGTTCTCTGCCAATACTCTCTGATTCTACATCTGGATAGTTATTCTGAATAAACTCATGTACTACTCTGCGTTCATAGTGGGGCATAACTTCCATTTTTACACTTCTACCCGTAAAAGAAGCGTTTTCTGCAGCAGCCTTGGCAGTTTGTCGCAAATACCATTCGCGTTTACGTCTATAGTCATCTACATCCAGAGAAAAAGAAACTCGGGATAGGGCTTGGAGGCGCTTAGAAACCAATGCTTGGCTGAGTACCTGAAGCGCGTGTAAATGAGATCCTTGTCGACCAATAAGTAGTTTTGATTCCGGGGATGTAAGGTTAAATACCAGGCCATTAGTAAGGGTATCTTCTGGTTCAACTTCTGCAACAATACCCATAGCCGCGAGTATCTCAACAATCACATTTTTAATTGTTTCTATAGTCTGGGTATCGGGCATAGTAATGACTTACGATTCTTTTTGCTGCCTCATTATATAATATTGCTGCAAAATCGCAAACAATGTGGTAACTATCCAGTAGAGCGGTAGTCCTGCGGGTAATTTCCAGGCAATTACTACACTTAAAACTGGTAACACATAGGTAGTTTGGATTGCCATAGCTTTTGCAGTAGCATCTCCCCCATCTGCCTTTGCCATCATCATTTTAGACTGCCAAAACTGCAGGGCACCCGCAAAGACTGCCAAAATAATATTAGGTTTAGATAAATCTATCAGGTGAACAAAAAAAGGATTAATGGAAGTTGGAGCATGTACAAATGCATACAGCCCTTGCAGATTATTGTGAAGCGCTTTACTAAACACTTGATACAATGCAATAAGTAATGGGAGTTGAATAAGCAACGGCAAGCAAGATGAAAGCGGGTTTATTTTATGCTCTTTATACAAGTCCATTATTGCGCGAGCTTGGGCCTCTTTATTATCTTTGTGTTTCTCACGCACTTCATTAAGCTTTGGCTGCAGCGCTGTCATAGCTTTTTGGCTCTTAAGCGACTTATGGAACGAGGGAGCCAAAACTAAACGTATGAGTACGGTGAGCAGTATAATTACTACTCCCATGTCCGGAATTACGTTGTAAAAATAAATAAGCAGGTTTAATAAGGGGCGATAAATAATTTCGTGATAAAGCGCGAGCATAGAAAGTGGTTTTAAAAATGTAATCTTACTAATAAGTGTATAGGGGTTTTCCAAAACAATTATGGTAGATCAATTGCTGGCTCTGCCCACGGATGACACCTCCCAAGCCTTTTGAGCGTAAGCCACGATCCTTTAAAGATACCATACTGCAGCAGCACACTTCGAGCGAACTGGCTGCAACTTGGATAAAATCTACAAAAACCATGTGGGTAAAAGGGCCGGAACCAGCCATGATCAGGTGAGAGTGTATGTTGATACAGCCACAACAGGCCAAGTAAAATATATGTTGCAGTAGAAATACTACGCTTCATAGTATAAAACTTTACTTTGTTTAAGAAACAAAACAGACTGTTCCCGAAGTTGCCCTGACACTAAATGCAGCGCTGCAGGCTTTACTGTAAAAATATAATCAGCCGGTTTAATTGCCTTGAGATGCATTCTAATAGTTTCGCGCAGGATCCTGCGTATGCGGTTACGAACCACGGCTCGCTTAGATACTTTGGTAGAAACTACAAAGGCAAAACGGACACTTGCTCCACCAAAACGAGCCTTGAGTAAAAAGTGAGGGCTAAAAAAACTCCGCCCGCGGGCGTACGTCTGCTGAACGTCTTTAGCTTTAGCGAGGCGGTGAATTTTTGGAAGCATGAAGTTTGTTTCTATAATAAAAGAGGTACCGCATGTGTTACCTAGGCAACTGCAAGGCGCTTGCGTCCCTTGGCTCTTCGGCGGGCAAGTACATTTCTACCGGATTTAGTTTGCATGCGTTTACGGAAACCGGGTACACGCTTTCGGCGCCTGACTTTTGGCTGATAGGTTCGCTTCATAGAAATCTAGATTTAATTCAATACTGTTTTTAGTTCGTTTATTGTACTAAAAAAAGAGAAATAATGCAATAAAGAGATTGGATATTTGACAAAGTAAATAAATAACAGTATAATATATAATACTTTCTAAGATTTTAGTTCACCTCAGGAGGAATCATGAATATTGCATTAGCCCAAGCAGAATCTATAACTAGTTCCCCAGGTCTTGGTAGAATTGTGCTAACCATAGTCCTGGTTACTGTGGCAATAATTGCTTCTATGACTATATATTTTATTTGGCAGTCCCGGCCAAGTGCAGCCCAGGCTCGAATGAGAGCGCGTCGAGAAGCGCTTATAGCCAAACAAGTGCTGGACGATAACTTTGCAAGCAGTCTACAAAAGTTAGAATCAGCAAAACAAACACTTGAGACTGCTACCAGAAGAATGAATAATCATGAGGCAGGGCTCATATGGGCAGCATATGCTGCTGCCGAAGACGCATTCATGGAAGCAAACCAACTCTATGAGCAAAACAAAGTAAGCTCGTTTGAGATTACTACCCTTGGCATGACACTCAACCGCTATCACAAAGTAACCCAGGAATTAACTACGATTAACTGCTTGTACAAGCTAGCAGATGAGTTGTTAGTAAAAGCCCAAACCCAGCCTGCATAAATTGGCAAAAGAAAAACACCGTTTAGCGAATATTGTGTATTTACACAACAATTCGTAAACGGTGTTATTTATTTGGGCTAGTACGTGGCAGTAGCTATATAAGTAACCACATTTCTATAATCCCCTGTAGCTTGTGTGGAAGACACCCGTACTATATAGGTAACTCGCAAACTATCGGTATTTGCAGCTGCAGTATTAGACATAACAGAAACCGGAGTACCCGATGTACCAAATCCGGAAGATTTCAGCGTTGCACCAGAGTCGTTATACAAGAACGATGCAGTGGTGCCACTGGCATTACTAAGTGTAAAACCAAAACCATTATTGCCGTTTTGTTCTGCTGCAGTAGTACTAAAACTACTGATAGTTGTTCCATTGGTTTTACGGAGTGCCCCATCTTGATAGGTTGTTACTGCATATCCAGAATCCGAGTTTGTAGACACGGTTAACGTCTGTGATACATAGGCAGGCGTGGCAGCGGTAAGTGTGCCAAATGGCACAGTAGTTGCAGTGCTTGCTGCAGTAGTAGTTTGACCCGCAGAGCTTGCACCCGAAGCAACACCAGCAATAGTAAACGTAAGTGTTGGTGCAATTGTTGCTGTGACGCTTACCGATTCAATGGTGGCAACTTTTACTGAAGTGGTATCAATGGTGTTACTCGAATCGTTTTCATTTATTTGCACTGTCCAAGTATCTGCAGTGCCATCTGCTGCAGACTTAGTAGGGTTAAGCATCTTGTTAGTACTACCAATAGTAATGGTAATTGCGGTGGAAGAAGCTATAGAAGTAGTAAACGCAACATTCCACTTACCAGAAGCTGCAGTTAACGTTTTTGTGCCAGCAGTAAAACCAGCCACAGATACATCTGTTGTAGTGGTTGAGTTAAAATCAAATTGACTGGTTGGGTTACCCGTGTTAGTTGTTGCGCCGCTAAAAATTACATCAAAACTGCCAGTGGCTACGGTAGAGCGAGTAGTAAACGTAACTGTATGCGTAGAAGTCTGTTTATCATATACTGCGGTACTATTTGAGTGCGCATTAGCTGCTGCAGTAGTTATAGCTACTTGGGTAGCACTAATAACCGTAGCCACAGTAACTGCTTCCGACGTACCACCAGCAAGCGTAATGCTATCTCCCTGCAAAATTCCTCTGGTTGATGCCAAAGTAATAGTAGTATCCCCTGCAGTAACTGCACCGCCAAGTGTAGTAGAAACACTCGGTCTTGAGTTAGTAAGCGTATCTTTTACGGAAGTTAAAGAACCACCAGCATCTGCGTAAACCGTGGGAAAGAAAACACAAAATCCCACTAATAAAACTACTAGTAGAAAGCGTGAAATTTGGTTACGCTTAGTAACACAAACACGAAACAGGTTAATCTTCAACATGTAACTGGTTTTTATTTCAAAGTCTGGCAATTGCTCTCTTATTAGTATAGCACTTTTTTGTTAACTCTTCAAATTTTTTAGAATATTTTTTCATTTTTCTATACCAAAACCAGGATACAATACTACACTTCCTAAAATAGTCATAAAATCTTGCGCATGCGCTTCTTTACCTGCTTCATCTTTTGTAAGGAACAAGAATTGGTACTTGGTTTGGGGCGAGGCTGATATAGTCCACAGTTCTATGTAGCGCAAACCATCTTGTGCTTTTGGAGACTCTATAATATACCGCCGTGCTTCCCTATGTTGAAAATGCACAGCATCAGAACGCAGTACCTTACCATATGGCATATACTGTTTTTCGGCATAACGAAACCATTCTGTATCAGTTAAGTGCTGAAAATTATTATAGGGTTTTAAACCAACCACGGCCTCACCGTTAGAAAGTTCGTTTAAAAACTGTATAGGTTCCGAGGAAAAATAAAATTCCGCATCGTTAACATTACCCGTAACACGCCACCAGACCCCTGGATAACTAAACCGAATTCCCCAATAGTCATTGTTGTAGTTTTTAAAGTCTGGTGGCGCTGGCCTAGTAGTTATTTCTTCTCCAGTTACTTCGTGTTTTTTATATTCTTGATAAAACAAAAAACCAAAATATCCTCCCACACCAAGCAGTACACATAAAAAGAGCAGCAGCGCAGTAGATACAAAAGTAATGCGTACACCGGGAATATGCATGTCTTGCTGTATGCGATTTTTTTTTGCAACACTTTTTGTTCTTGGTTTCATTAGCTGTAGTATATCATTTTGTTTTTTGAGAGTGATAGCTGAATATGGTACAGTTTAGAAAGACTCTATGCGTACGAAACAAAACATATTATTTCATATGTGCATTTGGTGGATAAACGCAGTAGTAGCGCTTACACCTTTTGGAGTAGTACACGCCCAAACACTTTCTAGTCCAAATTATCAAATTGAAAATGGGGACATAGACTTTGGTGGAGAGACAAGCACTTCTACAAATTACCAATCTCTAGACACCTTAAATGACAGCGCAGATAGCGTGGGGACTTCTACAAACTACAAATTATTTCCCGGACAAGTGTTGCCATGGTTTCCCAGTACTCCAGGTGCACCCACATTTACTAATACGGGTGGTAATCTGTATAATGCATTAGACTTTGTAGTAAATACTGGAAGCAACTCATCGGACACCAACTTTGCACTTGCTATTTCAGATGATAATTTTGCTACCACATACTATGTGCAAACCAATTTAACTATTGCTACTTCTACTACTGTGTGGCAGACCTATACACAGTGGGGTGGCGCAAGTGGTGGACGAATCACTGGACTAACCAGTAACACTAGCTATAAACTAAAGGTAAAGGCTCGGTATGGACCTGATTCCGAAACACCCTTCTCTACGACCACTACCGCCTCTACCATTAACCCCACACTTACACTTTCTGTAACTGGTGTAGCAAACAGTACCAGCGTAGGAGGTGCTACAACCAATATAGACAGCACTGCAACCACTGTACCTTTTAGTAGCGTAAGCGCTGCAGGAGGTGCAAAAATAGGTGCCCAAACTATTTCTGTTACTACCAACGCGGTAAGTGGATACACAGTTACGCTTCAGCAAGACGGTAATATGCGTAAAACAAACGGCACTACCATTCCTGCAGTTCCATTTGATAACAGTAGCCCGGGGAGTTGGCCAACAAGCATAAACCAAGGATATTTTGGATACCACACAACAGATAGTACGCTTTGTACTGGCACAAGTAGTCGATTTACTGCTTCTGATACATTTGCCGCTGCGAGCACTACCCCCTTTGAAGTAGCCTGTAATACAGGACCAGCATCAAGTGACCAAACCAGTATTGTATTTAAAGTAGAAATTGGTAGCCTGCAACCAACTGGCGATTATCGCAATAGTATTTCCTATATAGTTACAGCCCAATATTAAAAAGTACTTAATGCAACAAAAACAAAAACTAATACAGAGAGGCAGGGTCTGGCTGAGCATACTCTTTTTTGCTGTTTTATTCTGTGTGCCAATGAGCCATGGTTTTGCTCAGGAATCTGGACAAATACGTGGGTTAACAATTACTCCGTTTTTAATAGAGCTGCAGCTTGAAAAAGGCCAAACAGTATCCAAAGAAATAGAGCTTATTAATACTAACCCTTTTCCAATAGTTGTAAATCCAGAAATTAAAGATTTTTTACCAGAGGGGGAAAATGGTCAACAAACTTTTTTTGAACCTGGAAAAGGGGACCCAACGTTTAGCTTATCTTCTTGGATAAAACTAGAAAACCCTGCACAGATAAACTTAAAGCCAAAAGATTCTATTAAATTTAAATTTGATATAACTCCCCCACAAACAGCAGAAAATGGTGGCCATTACGGGGCAATTTTGTTTAGTTTTCAAGGCGTAGGCATAGAAGGAAGCTCAGTTGCGGTAACTCAAAAAATTGGCACAATTGTCTTAGTTAAGCTGGGAAAAGCAATAGAAGATGGTAATATTGTAAATTTTTCTACAGAAAAAGGCATGTATGAATACCCGCCAATTACTTTTACCACCAAATTTAAAAATACAGGAAATGTTCATGTTAAACCCAGAGGTAGTGTTACTATATATAACAGTTTTGGCAAAAAAGTAGGCTTAACTAAGGTAAATGAGAATGGTAATAATGTACTACCGAATAGCGAGAGAGTTTTTAAGAGTGAATGGGAAGATACGTATGCGTTTGGCCGCTACACTGCTGATGAAAAACTTACCTTTGGCGATGGAGGGCAACTAGTAACGAGCCAGACCAGTTTCTGGGTAATTCCGTGGCGTATGGCACTAGGTTTGATAATTGGCTTATTTATACTAGGAATTATATTAGTTGCAGGGACCAGAAGGTATAATAAATGGATTATTCAGCAAGCTGAAGTGGCGCAGTTTCGACAAAAAAGAGCCCAATCAAATAGAATCCAAAAATCACTAAAAAAAGCCCGCGAATAAGCGGGCTTTTTTATCAGTTTTTGTCAGACTAAACCAGCTAATGAAACATTGTTTTTTTTTGAAAAGTGTGTTAATATATAAGTAGCTAGTTTTGTTAAGTTAGGTTAGGTTTTAAGAGTTTCATACAGGTTTCAGCCATTATAGTATGAAACGAGACAAAACACGCGAAAAGAAACAAAAAGTCGAAAAAACAAGAAAAAGTATAATCTGCCAAAATTAGCAGTATTACACTCGTAATTAACTAAAAAAGTTAATTACTTCTTGTATGTCTAGATATTCTAGACTAAACATTAGTGTTCGTAAGCACAATAGCTTACAAACAAAACAAAAACACATATGAATAATCTGGAAATTCCAGAACTACTTACCCTAAGGGAAGCAGCCCAGCTTTTGTCTGTTCATCCTAATACGCTTAGGAATTGGGAAAAAGACGGGAAAATTGAAGCCGTGCGTATTGGCACTCGCCGAGATCGCCGTTTTGCAAAAGCTACCCTTTTTAAACTGTGCCAAGTTGGACAGCCAGTAAGTTTTGTTAGTTCTGTGGGGAGCTTCTCCCCTGCTCGCTAGACTTTGTCTAGTCTTTTTTAGTTTTCTAAAACAATCCGCTTAGACGGACAAAAATTTACTTCATGAGGGAAAACAAAATCACAACTAGCTTTAAGTTAAAAGCCAGGAACAGTGCCTTGGCGATTTTTGCATTACTTATATGCAGCGTCGTTTTCCTACATGTTGCAAGCATGAAAAATATTTCATCTCTTTCTACTATACTGCATATCCCAAAAGCGCAAGCAGCTAATGGCGTACCTTTGCTGATTAACTTCCAAGGCAAGCTTACTAATGTAAGCGGTGGCACCAATGTAGCAAATGGCAGTTATAATAGCGTATTTAAAATATATACCGTGGCAAGTGGCGGCACAGCAGTATGGACAGAAACCTGGAATGCCAGCTCGAGCCAAGTAAGTGTGACAAATGGTGTTTTTAACGTAAAGTTGGGCACGTATACTGATCTTTCTACCGTAGATTTTACAGGCGACACCTTGTATTTAGGAGTTAACTTTAATGCTGATGGTGAAATGACACCTCGTAAAAGACTTACAAGCGCCCCTTACGCGCTTAATGCCAATAACTTAGTTGGCAGTGGCAGGATTTCTACCACTTATACTGCAACTAGTTCGCCTGGCGCAAGTATTACCTATAACCCGAGTGCTTCTACTTCTAATAATGCGCTGAGCGTAACTGCGGGCAGTAACGTAACAGGCCCAGCATTGCAAGTTACTAATAATGGTAGTGGCTACGCCGCGATACTTACTGGCGGCTACGTTGGTATTGGCACTACTTCTCCGACTTCAACATTGTTTGTACAAGGCAGCGCGGCAATTAATCCTTTTATTGTTGCGTCTTCTACTGGCACGAGTTTATTTACAATTAGCCCTGCAGGTAATGTAACTGCGGCGGGTACTATTAATGGCCTCACTGTTTCTGGCGGCACTATTTCGAGTGGCACCTGGAATGGTTCGGTTATTGGGGCTAGTTACGGTGGCACGGGCACTAACACACTGGCGAGTTTACTTGTTGGGAGTAATTTATCTATCACCGGTGGTCAAAGTGTACTTATTGGTACCTCTACGACTATTTCTTTAGGTACGAATGTGGTGACGAGTGTGGTGAATGATACGAATGTGACTGGGTCAATAGCTAGTAATGCACTGACTCTGGGTTGGACAGGCCAACTCAGTGTAGCCAGGGGTGGTACAGGTGCAAGTACTCTCACGGGTATCTTAAAAGGTAATGGCACTTCTGCAGTAACTGCACTGCAAGGTACTACTGGCTATGTAACCAGGTGGAGTGATGCTAATACCCTTGCTACAGGAATACTCTTAGACAACGCCACGGTAGCCGGCGTTAATGCGACGTCTTCTTCATATACCTTTAATGTGCAGGGTGCTTCTGCAACAGATCCGTTTAACATAGCTTCATCAACTGGCACGGCACTTTTGACGGTGAAGCAGACAGGTAATGTAGGGATTGGGACATCTACTCCTACAGCACAACTGCATGTAATTGCTTCTGCT
>OBEQ012602827.1_pt1 | contig 38586 bp, 31 predicted proteins | sample 1670901 | NCBI WGS metagenome assembly OBEQ01 (sample SAMEA104232315, study PRJEB22302) | groundwater metagenome | biome: forest; feature: aquifer; material: groundwater | place: USA | collected 2011-08-07 | depth 5.4 m | reverse complement strand
CTTTTCTCATCAGCGGTAAACAGAGCACTGATTTTGGTTTATGCAGCCCAATATACGGATCTTTGGAAAACTCCCTAGATACAGTTGCATTGTCCAATAATATTTTCTTACCCGAGCGCGCGACTAAACGCAGTATCGTGCCGGGCCGTTCGTTATTATTTACTAATGAAAGTGACTGCAAAGCCTCGATAGTGTGATTCTCGGTATCGATTAACCCCTCGATAAACAGTTCTTCATCATGTTTGAGTGCGAGAAATCCCCGCTGTGCGCCGGCATTCTCCAACATGACCGATAATAATTTTTTAATCAGCTCAGCCAGATCGGTTTCGATAGATATAGTCACCGAAGCTTTACTTACTGCCGCCAAGTCAAGTTCAGCGCTGCTCTCCAGGTTTTGTTGTGTTTCTTGTTTCTTATTCTTGAGATATTTGTATTGCAGTTCGAGAGCGGTTACTTTTAACTGACAACCCCAATCGCAATACAGTCGATGGGCTTCGGCTAAATAAATGCGTGCGTGAGATTGATCATTTTTACTAAGGTAATACTTCCCGGCTAATTCATTGGCAATAGCGGCTTCATGATAAAATCCACTGCGTCTTGCCATACGAATGGACTGCTCGTAGAGTTTACAAGCAGCTTTGTCATCACCTGCGATGCGTGCCATTTCGGCGCGGAGCAGGGTTAATTTATTACTTATATTTTCGCTGCAAGCAGCATCCGCGCCTTCCAATGTGCTCAGTCGTTGTAGAAAACGGTTGCGTTGATGCTCGCTGAGTTGTGTGTGTATGGCTAGACAGGTTAGGGCTTCAAAAAAACATTGGTAGATGATGCGGATTTGGCCCAGCATTCCCGACATTTTTGGTTCAATCTGATCACAATAGGTTAAGGCACTAATATAATCCTCTTGAAACCAAGCGATGATCGTGCGTGCGAGATAATATTTCGCTTCAGCACTCGCATGTCGATTACTGATAATGGAATCTTCGATAAATGTCGCATCCGCGTAGGCTGTTTCGCGATGTGATTCAGCCAGTAATTCATTAATCAAATAGGCGTCTACTTCGATAATTTCAACGGCGTGCAACAGATTGCTATTTTTAAGATCAGCGAGTGACTCTGAAATTAACTGCGCACAGTAGTTAAGATCATCGCCAATCATGAATAAGAATTCAGCGGTATAGATGACTGAATAGGAATAATATTCCTTATCGCCAAATTCCAAGCAGGTGGCAATAGTTTGTTGTAGGGGGGTAATTACCTCCGCAATTGGCTGATTCCAACACCCTGCTATCGCATAATAAATAAGAAGCGCGCGGTGTATGTAAGGGTTATCCGGATAAAATTTCGCAATATCGACGGCTCGAAGCCCGAGTTCAGCCCCTTTCTTATAATCTAACTGTCCGCAACAGTAGATGACGGACGCTGCGGTGAATAATTGCGATGCTTCAAGGCAGATGCCATTCTCTGCAGCCTGTAAAACTCCTTCCGCTACGACAATCGGAAATAGTGCAGGGTTGTACTCATAACTTGCCGTCAGCGCAGACCCAATAAGCGCTAAAACAGCATCAGCAGTAGTTGATTTCGATTCCGTTAAAATGTGAAATTTTTCGCGCTTAGATAATACCGTTTCGATTTTTTGAAAAGCTTGTCCCAGTTCTTCTGCTGACGGGTCCGTCGGCAGATTCACGCCGAGTTTAACCAGGCCATCAAAAAGTAAATCCAATGCTTTATTATAATGCCCCGCTGTGCAGTGATAGCTGATTAACAATTTATAGATTTGCACGACGTCACAGACTTGGTGAGCATTGCTCAGTGCTAATTTTGCCACCCGCTTAAAGCGTAAGTAATCACCGCGTAAATAGAGAACCTCAGAAAAGCCTGTGTAAAGTGCTACAAAAGCCGCGTATTCGTCATTCCAGGCAACGTGTTCCAATAATTCTAATGCCGTATCAAAGTGATAGGTGCTGATATCATAGGCTGAGGTATTTTTCGCTTGCATGGCTGCGGCGATATTTTGTTTGGCCAATGCGATTCTTTGTGTATCCGTTTGTAATGTGCTTCGAGCAACATTGAGATGAGTAACGCCTTGAATAAGAAACTGCTCGCTCTGTTGCAGGTAGTACTCACCCAGGCTGCGGTTGATTTCAACGTTTTGGCTGACGGGAATAGCGTTGACTAGTGCTTGTCGAATTCGCTCGTGCAGAAATAGCACGGATTTATTGGGCGGTGCCTGCAAAAGCACTATACCGTGGCTTGCTGCCGCCGACAGTGAATGTGCTACCTCGGCCTCGCCGATCTCAAATACGGTGGACACTATTTGTGGCGAGAATTCGATGCCAATGCAAGCTGCGAGTTGCAAAAAATTCTGCGTTTGGGTATCTAACTTCGACAGCCGCTTCGCGAGTAAATCGGCCACGTTTTCGCTGACTTGCAGATCCCTCGCTGCCAATTCTTGCCACTGCCAACGATTGTATTTGTGGGAGAACTGAATACATTTGTTTTCATATAAATCCCTGAGAAATTGTTTAACAAAAAAAGGATTGCCAGCAGTTTTGCCCAACGTGATATTCGCTAGCTCTGCAGTCGCCGCTTCAGTGCTGGGGATTGAATCTGCTATCAATTGGTATACTGAATGGTAGTTCCATGGCTGCAGGGTGATAGTACTTGCGGCGTTGCGTTCACTCAGTGATTGAAGCTCTCGCTTATGTTGAATTTGTTGGGGTAAACAAGTGCATAAGAATAGGATATTTTTTAAATTGGGTTCATTCAACAGTACCGTGATGAGCGCTAATGTATCGGTATCGGCATGATGCAAATTTTCTATCACAAACACCAACACTCTATTGGCTTCACATAATGCGTGCAACAATTGCTTAAAAACGTAGTAATAACGATGATGGCGCAATTCGAAGGAAATATCGGATAGGGGTTGTTGCTCGCCAATAATAATGGTCAAGTCAGGAATAAGTTCCGTTAATAGCGCAGCGTTACGGCCGAGTGCAGTTGACAATCGCTTTTTCCATATTTGCAACTCTGCTTCAGGCAACGATAATAATTGTGCGACTAGACCCCTTAAGCATTGCACTAAACCCTGATACACCTCATTGTTGATTGAGTCATAGCGGCCATAAGTGATATCGACCTCTTCAGTATTAATGGCACCAGCAAATGTTTGTATTAATGCCTTTTTGCCGCTGCCTTCGTCGCCCATTATTAGAACGGCATTTACCGAAGGTTGGGCTTTGCACTGCTTCGAGATTTTGATGAGTTGAGCGAGATATTCTTCATACCCATAAGGTTTATCGCTCAATTTAAAATGGTCGGATACATCCATTTGCGCGAGCGGAAAGGGCGTTAACACCTGCGACGCACACCACTGCGCTTTAAGTATTTTTAAATCTTCTAAGAGACCATTTGCCGATTGGTAACGATCATCGGGCATTTTTGCCAGCAGTTTATTGACCAGATCGCTTAGAACAACGGGAATACAAGAATTTTGTTGGTGGAGCGGAGTGGGTGTATGGGCGATTTGGCAATAGATGAGAGCCATCGGATCATCCGCCCAAAACGGCGGTCGTCCACTTAGCATGAAATAAAAACAGGTACCGAGCGAATACAAATCTGAGCGTGCATCTAACTCCAGTGCTGTACGACCAGTGTGTTCAGGGGAAATATAGGCGAGTTCAGACTGCGAAAAATCTTTTATACCGAGACGCACGCGATCAACCTGTTGGGTATAGCTCAGGTCGATAAATTTAAGCGTTTTTGTGCTCGCGTTGACGATTATATAATTTGGCGATACGAGACCATGTAGCAGTTGTTTGGCGTGGATGACAGCCAATCCATCTACTATTTGTAAGGCCAAATCGAGGAAAATTGGAATGGGAAGACCATTACTTGGAACAAAAGATAATAGCGTTGAGCCAGGAAAATCTTCTTCTATTAAAGCATGCCCCCAATCTCCAGATTTTTTGTCGATATAACGAATAATATGCACATCATCAAACAGATTGCCAAAACTGAATTCACGGGCGAAAAGTACTCCATTTTGCGGTGATGTGTCGGAAATTTTTAAAACAACCAGCTGCTCATCGGCAATTGACCGGGCGCGAAAGACAGAAAATTTCTCGCCGACGGGCAATTTTTCTAGCAATTCGAATCCAGGCACGGTGTGCATAGTCATGGGGCAAACTAATTAATTGCGGATAACCATTAGTCTAGTTTGTTTCTGGAAATGCTCCAAAAAAGCATCAATCTAGCCCTGAAACCTTTTTACCAGCGTCGTACCTGTTGATATACAGTTCAGATTGTGCAATGCGCTTGGCTTATTGCAGTTTGCGGCCTTGGTTGTCGTTTTGTACACATAGCTTTTAGCCTGGCGCATAATTTGCCTTATTCGTTACTCCCATGAGTGGGCGAGGCCGGTCTTTTAATTTCGCTAGGCGAAATAATTTCCGTATTTTACGTTAGAGGTTATAGTACCAAGCCAAGAAGAATCGGTGAGGAGAATAATATGACAAAAAATGACAACTCATTTTGGTTCAGTAGTAAAGGCCGACGTATAACAGCACCCATGGGTATTGCCGCTATGTTTCTGTGTCTTGCGGCATGGGGCGATACCGCGACTCTGTCAGTCGAGGCGGGCATCGGCCCCAATCCCACGCTGCCACCACCTAACCCAACTTTGATTCCCACCGTCAATGTCGCGCCCGCCGTAGGTTGGCCTGCCGGCGAGAAACCGCTGCCGCTGCAGGGGACTAGCGTTGTTGCTTTTGCTGACGGGCTGAATCATCCGCGATGGCTTTACCTTCTGCCCAATGGTGACATATTGGTTGCTGAAACCAATGCTCCAAAGAGACCTAAGGATGAAGAGGGTATCAAAGGTTGGATCACCAAACACATAATGAAGCGGGCAGGTGCAGTAGGCTCTAGCACCAATCGCATCACGCTGCTGCGAGATGCTGATGGCGATGGCACGGCGGAAGTTCGTTCGGTGTTTCTCGAAGAGTTGAACTCTCCGTTCGGCATGGCGTTGGTGGGCAATGATTTCTACGTCGCTAACACTGATGCGGTGCTGCGATTTCCCTATGAGGGCGGCGAGACTCGGATCACTGCATCGGGTATCAAGGTGGTGGATCTGCCGGCTGGTCCAATCAATCATCATTGGACTAAGAATCTTATCGCCAGCAGAGATGGCTCAAAACTTTATGTAACGGTGGGTTCGAACAGTAATGTGGCCGAGAATGGCATCGACAACGAAGAGGGACGCGCCGCGATTTGGGAGGTTGACCTAAAAATTGGCAGCCATCGTATTTTCGCGTCTGGACTGCGCAATCCGAATGGACTGGGATGGGAGCCTCAAACCGGAATGCTTTGGACGGCTGTGAATGAGCGCGATGAACTCGGCAGCGATCTCGTCCCTGATTACATGACTGCGGTAATTGACGGCGGATTCTACGGCTGGCCCTACAGTTATTTTGGGCAGCATGTGGATGAACGTGTGAAACTCCAAGTACCCGAGCTGGTCGCGAGAGCAATTGTACCGGATTATGCCCTAGGGCCGCACACAGCTTCGCTGGGTTTAGCTTTCTCCGCAAATGATAGCCAAAAAACCTTGCCTGCGCAGCTCAATAGTGGCGTTTTCGTCGGTCAGCACGGCTCGTGGAACCGCAACCCGCGTAGCGGTTACAAAGTGATTTTTGTGCCGTTCACCGATGGCAAACCTGCCGGTGAGCCGGTCGATGTACTAACGGGCTTTCTCAGTGCTGAGGGTGATGCCTACGGGCGTCCGGTGGGCGTTGTGTTAGACAAGTCAGGAGCATTGCTGGTCGCAGACGATGTGGGCAATGTTATCTGGCGCGTATCAGCGTCGGCGACTAGCAGCAATTAGAACTAACACAATCATAGATGAAAAAAGTTTCGAGCAGTGTCTGAGGTAGTCTTGGCTAAATCTTCAAATGACACTCCTCGAATAACGGCAAGCGCCTCCACCACATGAGCTAACAATGCCGGTTCGTTGCGTCCACCCTTAGGCTTGGGTTTTATCGTCCTGGGCAAAAGATAGGGCGCATCGGTTTCAACCATTAATCGATCGGCTGGAATATAATTCACAAGCTTACGCAGTTCATCACCGCGTCTTTCGTCACAGACCCAGCCGGTAATCCCAATGTGACACCCCAAATCAAGATAATGTTTTAAGGCTTTTTCAGAGCCGGTAAAACAGTGCACCACCGCGCCCGGAATCTTATCGCAATAAATTCCCAAGATGGCAGCAAAGCGTTCAAAGGCGTCGCGCTCGTGTAAAAAGACAGGCAGCTGAAGTTCTTGAGCTAACTCTAATTGCGCTGCAAAGCAGGTTTCTTGTTTATCGCGTGGTGAGAAATCGCGATTGAAATCCAAACCACATTCACCAACCGCAACAACCTGATCTGCTTGCGCCAATAGGTAAATTTGTTTTCGAACATCCGCATGCCAGTGACTGGCTGCGTGAGGATGAACTCCCGCTGTGCTGCTGAGGAGATTCGGATTTTGGACCGCTAATTGAAGCGCTGCGAGGCTTTCTTCTACGGAGGTGCCGGTAACGATGATACGACCGACCTGTGCTTGTTGCGCTCGAGCGAGCACTGCATCAAGGTCGCCGTGAAATTGTTTGTGGGTGAGGTTGGCGCCGATATCAATCAGTAGTGAATTGTTCAAGGCTATTGCTTTTCCATTTAACGAAAACATTTATGGGAGTATTCTAATCGAGCAGTGTGTTCAGCTTTAAATTGGGTTAAGATGCGCGATCAGTTTAACAGCTTGTGCTAATTTTCGTGTAATTTTGCGTAGGTTAATACACATTATTTTTTGAAAAATCTCTATACGAATCAGAATAATAAAATTCATTGTATTTAACACTGTATTTAAAACTGTATTGAAACCGCATTTAAAGCCTATTAAAACTGTAGCATGACTGTACAGATTCACCTCTCAACGCAGTGGCGAATCAACTAGCGCTAAATAATTCAACCTAAATGATTCAAACCAAATAATCGCTACAAATTATATTTGGATTTGTGATTGAATTAGCGTAAGGAAACCTATCGCCAATCTCAGGGAAGATAAATGATAACAAGAATTTTGCTGGTATTTCTCACTTGTGCGTTACTCGCGGCATGTGCGGAGGAGACCAACCCCAACCCACACGGTTACTACACTCCAGGCGAGACACTCACTAATCTTTCTCGACCACCTAAACCCGATCGCTTAATCGCAGCGGATGAGCGTGCAGGCAAATTTGCCTTGATCACTAACCCCGAGGATTTTAATGACGGCTTTATTTCCAGTAAATATGGCGTCTGGCAAGAAGTAAAATTACATGAGTCAACGGGTGCCATTTGCGGCAACGGCTCACCCTTTAAGTTTTATATTAATCGTCAGCCAGATAACAATAATATCACGCTGAATCTTGAAGCGGGTGGAGCTTGTTGGGATTACGAAAGTTGTACCGGCCAGACCGGTATCAGAGGCGCAAGAAATCCTCATGGTATCCCAGACAACTACATGTCAAATATTGATATAGCGTTCATGACGCCGTTTCTTTGGCGATATAATCCCTTAGATCGCATCGAACCGCAAAACTGGACGCAAATATATATTCCTTACTGCACTGGCGACATTCACTCGGGCGATAAAGTATCGGTCTATGAAGATCCGCAAGGTATCAATGAGCCAATCGTATGGCATCACAAAGGCCTCACTAATGTCAGAACAGTGATTTCATGGATACGTGAAAATCTTCCACGACCTACTCGCGTGTTAACCACAGGCTGTAGTGCGGGTGGTACAGGTTCATTAGTAAATTACTATTTTATCCGCACACGATTACAACCAGATCATGGTTACCTGTTAAATGATTCAGGACCAATATTTAATGCGTATAATGATGGAGGCGCCTGGAAATCACGCCCATTACACGAACAAATTCGTAACGTGTGGGGACTGGATCCACTTATTGACGCTGTGCAGAACGAAGTGGCTGGAGTCGATAAAGAAAACCTAGGGTCTATTGTCAACGTGCTCGCCGAAACATTTCCTCAAGACCGACTAGGCCATACGCATTTTTCCCGAGACCTCAACTATTCGAGTTATTCTTATGAACGTTTTTACGATGAAATCATGTCTCAGCCGACAAGGGAATTGAAAGACGACAAGATCTTAACATTTTGGGAGGAAGACACTGCAAACCTGATGGAACAAATGGATCAATATCAAAACTGGGCCTACTTCATCCCTTATTATCGTGATTTTATTGAGAGTCATTGCACAACCATTGCAGAATTCAAAGCAAGCGATATTCAGGAAGCAGGTGTTAATATTGGCAACTTTATTAATATGCTGGTTAATGATGATCGAGAATTAAAGAGTTATTTTGAAACCGATAAAGAGGCGGATTTTAACAAGCCGACCAATCCATTTTATACTTGGCTCAGAAAAATATTATAGACTTGGGAATTAAACCTTATTCCCTCAATCCAAACGCTTGGAAAAGCGTAACACCGCCAGGCTCATGGTGATAATCATAAATGCCAACAGTGCGAATAGATCTGGTAACAAATCGCCAATATCAGCCGCACGCAAAATAATAGCGCGAATCATGCGTATAAAGTGCGTAAGGGGAAAAAATTCAGCAATTGTCTGCGCTGCTTTGGGCATCCCATCGAATGGAAACATAAAGCCGGATAACAAGATTGACGGCAAAAAAATAAAAAATGTCATCTGCATTGCCTGGAGTTGTGACTTTGCGAAAGTGGAAATGACGAGCCCTAGCGTCAAAGACGCAGCGATAAATATTAACGTAGCTGTGTAGATCATGACTATGCTGCCGTTGATGGGCACATTAAAAACGCCATAGCCTAACGCCAATATTATTGTTGTTTGAATCAGGCCTATCAAAATATAAGGGATAATTTTCCCCACCATTAATTCAAAAATACTTACCGGTGTGGTAATCAGCATTTCTAAATTCCCCCGCTCGCGCTCGCGTACGATGGCAATGGAAGTAAAAAGAATCATCGTCATTGTCAGGATGACACCGATAAGCCCAGGTACAATATTCACGGCGGAACGTTTTTCGGGGTTATAGAGAATTCGCACCGACACGTTCCCAGCGCGATGATTAATATTATGATAGTCACGAAGTACCAATGGTAATTGCTGAAGTTGCGCAATGCTTGAAGCAATCTGTGGATCGCTGCCATCGATAAGTATTTGCACGAGTGGGCGATCAATCTGCTGCAGTCGACGGGCGATATCCTTGGGGATAATCACCGCAGCGCTCACGGTTCCTTCGCGAATCAGTTGTTCCAATGAAGCGACATCATTAACTTGATCAGTGATGTTAATGACTTGCGATGCCTGCATGTCTAATACCAATTGCCGCGACAAGCTGCTATGGCTTTCATCTAACAGGGCAGTGCGGATATGGCGCACATCGGTATTGATGGCGTAGCCGAACATTAATAGTTGGATAATGGGAATAATCACCACCATGCCAAAGGTGAGCCGGTCGCGTAACAATTGGCGGAATTCTTTCCGTGCGATCGCCACAGTACGCAATAGCTGAACGATCATGGTGCGCTCCCATGGGGATGATTTGCTTGGGTGGCTGCCACAAAAACATCTTCCAAATTTGCACGAATGCGTCGTACTTGTGCTGTCATCTGCGCGGTTTGTAATATCTGTTCAACACAGTCTTGCGGATTATCGAGCTGTTTATCCACCAATACCCGCAAAGCATTGCCGATTTGGGCAACGCTGTGAATTTCATTGTGTTGCAGTAAAAGCGCTTTGGCATTACGTGGAACATCGGTAATTACCTCAACCACATTGGCGTTGACGTTAGCCATCAATTCAGCGGGCACACCGTCTGCCACTTTGATGCCGCGATCGAGAATCGCCAAGCGATGGCAACGCTCTGCTTCATCCATATAATGGGTGGAGACCAAAATAGTTGTGCCTTCCTCGACGAGATCAAATAAACTTTCCCAAAAGTCGCGGCGGTTCTGTGGATCCACCGCACTGGTGGGTTCATCAAGTAATAATAAGTCAGGTTGATGCAGAGTGGCGCAAGCCAAAGACAGGCGTTGTTTTTGGCCGCCGCTTAACGAACCTGTCAACTGATGCTTTTTGTCTGTCAATTTATACTGCTCGATTAAATAGTCGAGGCGCTGCTTTTTATGTACGCCGCGAATACTAAAAATATCCGCCATAAAAAGTAAGTTTTCAAATACTGTTAAGTCTTCATAAAGGGAAAACTTTTGCGTCATATAGCCCATACGCCGTTTGAGATTCTCCGCCTGTTGCGGTATCCGATAGCCGAGTACGGTAACTTCTCCCTCGTTAGGCGTTAATAATCCGCAGAGCATCCGAATGGCTGTCGATTTGCCACTGCCATTAGGCCCCAAAAAGCCGTATATCGAGGCTTTGGCAATATCCAGATCGAGTCGATTAACAGCGACATGATTGCCAAAACGCTTGGTGAGACCTCGGCAGTGAATGGCAAGCTGATCACTCATTCGAATTGAGGCCCACTTGCACGGGCAGCCCTGTGGCCAATGTATTGGCCTGCGCTTCGATAAGATCAAGTTCGGCGATATAGGTCAAGCGCGAGCGATCACGTTCAGTAAGGGCATAAAATGGCGTGAATACGGGATCGCTTGCTATCTTGCGGAGCCTTCCGGTAAAGGGCAGATCTACATTTTCAACTTTGACCGGAAATATTTCGCCAATCTTCCAGGTATTGCGGTGGCTTTGTGGAACGTACACTCGTGCATAGGGTTGACCGTCGGCGAGGAGCACCACGAGAGTCGCTAGCGGTGGTGGTTGTTCGCCGAGATTATACGGCAAGTTGTCGACCACTCCATCGCGGCTGGCGCGAATGGATAAACGCTCGATAATAATTTCTTGTTGGTTTATTAGGGCTTCGACTTGTTTTACGTTGGCATTGGCTTGCCCCAGTTCTTCCTGCGTGGTGCCGGTTAATTTTTCTTTGACATTTTCTTGTTCTTTTAAGCGCTGCGCGCTTGCGGTTTCGAAGGCGGCACGGGCTTCATCGAGATTCGCTTTGCCCATTAAGCCACGTGTTACTAAAGTTTGGATACGATCAAAATTAATTTTAGCTTCGGCCTCGTGACTTTCAGCGGCGTTCAGTGATGCTCTCGCTTGTGCGATTGCCTCACTGCGCGGGCCGCGGATCAATTCAGCGAGACGCTCCTGATGTTGTTGCAGTTGCGCCACCAATTGTTCCAAGCGGGCTTGTTGCAGATGAGTATCAAGCTGCAGCAACAGATCGCCTTTTTTGACTTGCTGCCCCTCTTGCACTAACACTTGCACAATAGGTTCTGAATCATTGATCATTAATTCAATGCGATCGCGTTCTAGCGTGCCTAAAGCATGAGTCACCTTTTTATCGTCACAGGCGCTGAGCAGTATGTGCAATAAGCAGATGAACAGAATGGCCAGATGACGCCTTGCGATCATGCAGTTGCTCCTTATGGTCTGTTCAAAATAGTTCATCCAATTTACTCAAGGTTAAATCCTAGAGTATAAATTATTGTCCGAATGAAATATCCACACTCTTGAATCTGAATAAAATGATAGCACGATAGCTTGGGTATGATAAAAAAACCTCGTAAAAATAGTTGGCTAACAATCCTCCTAGAAAGAATACTTGTGGAGACTATTGCTTTGACAGTACGATTAAAAATTAAATAACTGCAGTTGAAATAAACTTAAGGCTTCACCAGCTAGCGAAGCAGATCGATCGATAAATCGATCAACAGAGTCACCAAAATGTCAAAAAGAATAGGCGTCATATCAGATACACACGGCTTGCTCCGCGACGAAGCAATCGATGTTCTGCGTGGTGTTGATGGGATAATTCACGCAGGGGATATCGGCAAAAAAGAAATCGTCGAGAAATTACAGGAAATCGCACCGCTCACGATTATCAAAGGCAATAATGACAAAGATGATTGGGCGCTCGAAATTCCAGACATAGCAATCACTCAAGTATTGGGACAGGCAATTTACGTTCTACACAATTTGAATGAATTAGCATTAAATCCTGAAGGTGAGTTTTCAGTAGTCGTGTCAGGCCACTCACATGTCCCGAAGATGGAGACAAGGAATAGTGTTTTATATTTTAATCCTGGCAGTGCCGGTCCACGTCGTTTTAAATTACCCATAGCAATTGGATTTCTGACTATCAGCGAGCAACAAGTAACGGGTGAAATCGTAGAACTTATAAAGTGAAAGAGTTAAGACAGGAGAAAGCAGAAACATGTCGAAAGAAACAATAAAGTTTGAAGCCGAGAAAGAAGTAAAACACAGTATTCGCTTCAAGGAAGTAGTTGAACAGGGCAAAGCACCCATAGTTGGGACGATATATGTTCAGAAATGGTATGTGGGTAGTGCAAAGAGTTTGTTCATTACGATAGAAAAAAGTGACGCTTAAAATTATTGGGTGATCAATGGAAAATGCTAATGCAAAGGGCAGTGCGGATACAGTTGTGGTACTCGATTTCGAAACATCAGGGTTATCGCCCGAGCAGGGCGATCGAGCCATTGAGATTGGCGCGGTACTTATCGAGCAGGGCAGAGTGACAGCCCGTTTTCAACAGTTAATGAATCCGGGATTTCGGATTGATCCATTTATAGAAAGTTACACTGGCATCACCAACAGCATGCTGCGTAATGCTCCTCCATGTAAGGAGGTGATGGATCAATTTGCCGACTTTATAGGTGGTCATAATCTTGTCGCGCATAACGCCTCGTTCGATAAACGATTTTTGGATGCGGAATTAAATCTTATTCAACGCAAGTATTCCGGCAATTTCGCCTGCTCAATGCTTATTGCAAGACGAATATATCAAAATGCCCCCAATCACCAACTTGGCAGTTTGGTTAGGTTCAAGAATATTCCCACTGATGGCGTATTTCACCGAGCATTGGCTGATTCTGAGATGACGGCAAAGCTCTGGCTGATGATGTTAGGGAGCATCAGGCAGCAATATAATTTGTGCTCGGTTTCTTTTCCGCTAATGCAGCAATTGTCGCGCAAAACTAAAAGTTCAGTGCACAGTTTTCTCAGTAGCAAGCAGTCGTGTGAGATGGAGAAAGGGTATTGATCAATGATTGGCAGTGAAGAGGGATTAAGCTAGAATGGGTTAAAACACGTACATTTTAATTGATTCACAATTTTAACTTATTGAAAAACAAATATTTTGGCCCGCTTATGCTTAGCTTTCTTCGCCGTGCAATACCCAAAGCATCATCCCTTGGGCTGTTAAAGAAAAACAAGCAACTATTATTAGAGCTTTGCAGTAGTAAAACGCCGCTGGAAGCCAGCTTTTCTCGCTATATAGATTCATCAGAAACGACTATTCTCGATATTAATCCAATACGAAAAATTCTTATTGTCGATGACTTTTTCCCTCGCCCTCATCAAGCTGTTTTCAAACCGGGCAATATATTAAATTTCACATCTATCTATCAGGGCAAACTTATTATTTTTGATTCAGCCATCATTCGAGCAACCAAAATGAATGAGCATGTAGCTTATGAAATTCAAATGCCGAGCGAAATGATGGTACATCGACGTCGTAAAAGTGAACGTGCGAAAGTGCCAAAGGACTCTGGAGTAAAAGTGAAATGTTTTGTGCCATTGATGGAGCCCATGTTTGCGACCATTAAGGATGTATCGGCCGATGGAATTAAATTGAGTATCGCCGGTGACAAACGACTTGGGCTGAAGCTCGACGGTGTGATACAGCATTGTGAAATTGAATTGGCGCGGGACAAAAAAATTAATTGTCAGTTGCGGATTAAAAATTTAGTTTTCGGCCGCATACCCTTTCAACATACCGCTATTGGGGCTGAGTTTGAAAATCTTGAGCAGGCCATGAAAGAGGAACTACTAAACGCTATTACTGAATGGCGTATTTTGAGCGAATCACCTGACCATGGGTCCACCTAATAATTGTCACAAATTGCTAAATAAAGACTCCTTCGCGGCTATATCCATTTAACTACCCATCAGTATACTCTGCGCTTGCTAAACCAACGTTTTTCTGCGGTGTGAGGAGTAGTTATTGATGGTCAAATTAGACGCGAACCAAGCGCAAGAATTTTTAGACAGCATATTTAGTGGCAACACGTTGGTCGTGGAAGAAACTGGCGAAATGTATGCGCGTATGCGGATGAAAATTGGCGAGCGCCATCTGCGTCCGGGCAATACAGTATCTGGACCTTCCATGATGGGATTGGCTGATGCGGCTTTTTATATCGCTACCCTCGCGCAAATTGGACCCGTGGCACTCGCTGTAACAACCAATCTCAATATAAATTTTCTGCGCAAGCCGGGACCTACCGATATCATTGCAATAGCAAAAATATTCAAATTAGGTCAACGATTATCGATCGGAGAAGTTTCGATTTTCAGTGAGGGGCAAGATGAATTAGTCGCCCATGCCACAGTGACTTATTCAATTCCACCTGACCGAAGCTAGCACCTGGCCGTTGCAATTTCATTTTGGAATCGGAATAAACTGGTTTGGATATCCCCGGCACATATTATGCTACTCTTGAACTAACTATGTTCATTTGTAAATAAACGTCAAATATTCCACGGTATGTGACAAGCCAAATTAGCTTGAGGTGAGCAAAATGGAAGAAGAAGTTATTGATGATCAAGAGATTATCCCCGATATTGTTGAATCCAAACCAACGATTAGTAGAAGGCGATCCAGTAACGAAGATTTGGCGTATCTTCTTCACAGCAGTACATCGTCAGGTTATCAAAATGTATCACGGCTTTTAATTTTGGGTGTTATGGGTTTAGCCTTGTTGATTATGATAGTCGGGGCTGGGGTCTTGGCTAATTTTGTTAAAACCCAAGAATTGATCACCAATATTGCGATATTACAGGAACGGATTGATGGTTTGCCGAATGTAATGATGCAAAACAACCGAGAAATTGCCGATTTAACGCAAGATCTGACGCTAGTGCAGACTAAACTAAATGAAACCATTGAGCATCTGAGTGCTGAAGCCGAGAAGATTAATACTTTTGATAAACGATCTACCAGTCTTGAATCTAGCATTAGGCACATTGAATCGGATTTGGTTGAGCTGACAGAGCGCAGTGATCGCGGTCGGTAATTAGTTGAGAAATTTGTCCAATGCGAAACAATAAGGGCGGGTGTGGCGACTCACAATAAAAAAATTCAACACATTTACGATCATTTGCTGGATCAATACGGCCCGCAAGGCTGGTGGCCATTGACCGCCGTCACTGGGACTAATCCAACTAAAACCGGTAGCCTGCAGGGCTATCATCCGGGGCTTTATCACCATCCAACTACGGATGATGAGCGCTTCGAAATTTGTCTTGGTGCAATACTGACGCAGAATACTAATTGGGTAAATGTAGAAAAGGCGCTGTTTAATTTAAAAAATGCCGAAGCATTATCGTGCATGGGAATTAAATTACTGGCGGATGAAAAATTAAAAACGTTGATTCAACCCGCAGGTTATTTTAATCAAAAAGCCAAAAAAATCCGGTTTTTCGTAGATTTTTATATGGAACTTGATGGAGCAACGCCGACACGGCAAGATCTCTTAGCCATTTGGGGTGTGGGGCCTGAAACCGCCGACTCTATGTTACTTTACGCCTATCAACAACCCACATTTGTAATTGATGCTTACACGAAACGCATTTTTATCCACTTAGGCTTAGCGACTGAAAATACAACCTATGACGAGTTGAAAAATATTTTTGAAGAGTCGCTCAACGCAGACTGGATAATTTATCAAGAGTACCATGCGCTCATCGTCGAGCATGCCAAACGACATTACAATAAAAAACCCTGGGGCGTTGAGTGTTCGTTAAAGCTGGTCATGGGTAAAACGCAAAATAAACATAACAGATCAAATTGAAGAGAGATGGGCAATAATTAAAACCGACTGAGGTTTCGGGGGCATCTCGCTAGTTTTCTCTTAGTTTCTGTACTGCTAATAGATATGAGTCAGTGCTTGCGAACAGATTATCAAGATTAGCGTAGTCGCTGTTTTTTATCTCACTCTCTATCTGTCTCGCTAACTCAGTAAGATCCTTATGGCCATAACCACCAGCTACACCCTTTACTTGGTGGATTAACTTTTGTAATTCATCCCAACATTGTTTTTCTTTTAGTTGTCGGCACTCACCCAGCAAGGCTGGCAAGCGTGTTTCAAAACTTTCTACCAATGGAACGAAATCTGGGTCCGCGAGTAATTCAGTGCGTTCACTGAAATCCCACTCGCTAAGCGTTGTTTTGTCGATGTCCGGTTTAATTGCGGTAGGCTCGACTTGGTCGCGGAGCTGGACATTGGCATCATTCGCGGCGGAAATCACATGATCGTCGGATTGATTTAAATATTCTGCTAATGTGGAATAAAGTTTATGTTTATCGACTGGTTTGCTGATAAATCCGTGAAAGCCAATGTCCTCATAGGCTGTGTCTTTCATAGCGCTGGCGCTGAAGGCAACGATGGGTGTGGTTACACCTCTCGCCTGAAGTTGCTTTGTTGCGGTGACGCCGTCCATGAATGGCATCTGGATATCCATCAATACTAAATCGTAGGGCTGGTTTTCAAGGTGAGCGAGTACTGCATCCACAGCCTCTTTACCGTTGTTGACCAGATCTAAATTGGCGCCCGTTGCTTCTACCAGCACTTTAACGAGGTTTTGGTTATCTTCGTTATCTTCCGCATAGAGTACCTGGCCAACTAAAGACGGTGTTGTTCGAAGCGTGTTATCAACTGATTTATTGGCAAGCTCATGGGCGCTCTCTCGACTTACACTATAACAGGGCAGTGTGAGCAGGAAGCGGCTGCCCACGTTGCGCGTGCTGTCGACATCTAAGGTGCCGCCTAAAAGTTGGGTAAAAGACTTTGCAATGAATAACCCAACTCCCGTTCCTCGATAGCGACGGGAATCGCTGCTGTCGGCTTGGGTGAATGGCTCGAATAAGCTATCGAGTTGATCAGTTGCGATTCCAATACCAGTATCAGCGATAATAAAAAATAAATGGCTCGAGGCTTTGTCAAATGACACGTGAACATTAACACTACCTATGTCGGTAAACTTAATGGCATTGCCAATAATTTGATAGAGTATCTGTTGTAAATGATCAGGATCAGTATGAATTGCGTAGGGTAGATTGTCATCAGGTGACAACTGAAATTGAATTCCCTTGCTCTGTGCCTCTAAGCGATATTTAGTTTGCAATTTATGGAATAGCGCATCTGTTTTAATGATTTGTTCTGTCACACTGACTTGATTGTTATCGATCAGGGAAAGGTTAAGCACATCATCAATGACTCTAAGTAGCTCACGTCCTGCCCGCAGCACGGTATCTGCTTGTTGTTGGCCTGGCGCGGATATCCATTGCTTATCGATAAGATTTTCCGTGAAGCCGATAATGGAAGTTAACGGTGTGCGTAACTCATGCGAAACACTGGCAAGAAATTCATTTTTAGCTTTGGTGGAGATTTCTCTGGCTTCGTAGGCCTTTCTTTCATTTTCCAGAGCTAGTTCTTGTGCGGCAAGTTGTGCTTCGATTGCGCGATTGGTTCGATCAGCCAGGGCGAGGGCAAGTAGTAGCGCTTCCCCTACAATTCCACCATGTGCGGACCAAAAAGTGAAAGCATTTGGTGTGACAACTTCTTGTAGCATCAGCATGAATATGGTTGCGCCAATGATGGAGAAGGCTTCCGCGATTAGCAGATAAACCGCGGAAGGTATTTTTTTTCTAATCGCTTTGATAATTGAAAAGAGCGTCAATGGCATGATGGCGCCAAGGTAAAATTGATTGAGGATAGCCGCATGGTTTAACTGAGGAGTAAAAATATTGTGTAAGGTAAAAACAATTCCAGCTGCCATCATGTTGCGAAATATTTTCCGCAATATGGGAGAAAACTCTAATCGATCGAGTGCCTCCCAAACAAAGAGCAGGTAAAAGATGCCCCATATACTGGCGTTGACGTTGCTGAGTCGGCTATTAAGGTCGGGGTTATTGGGCCATAGATATTGAAGTGTCGAGCCATCGATAAAGGCGCATAAAAAAGTTGAAGAACTTAAAAACAGCAAATAGTAACCGTAATGGCGTTCTTTTATTGAGATGAAGAGACATCCATTGTAGACCAGCAGAGTTCCCATGATGGCGTAGAAGGCTATCATGGATAGGCCACCACATTTTTTTCACAACGATTTATTCTGCGGCTTAAGGCACAGCGGGGGGAACTTATTAAAATATCGTGATTTGTTGTCACATGAACTTACTAAGATATTGAAACGACACCATAAGTATAGAGTATGCCGATTTAAAGTAAGCAGAGAGTAAAGATTATCTTTAGCCGATAATCATAGAGCGATATTCTCTGCTGCTATGAAAGTTCCGTATCTAAAGTTTTGCTATGGAAAGACCGGTGTTTTCATCGCGAATTTCGATAAGAATTAGCATTCAAACTCCTCGTCAACGACTCGGTGTGTCTTGAGTAATTCACTGGAAAACACTCGCCATTCATCACCATCTGATTTCGCCGCGTACATTGCGGTATCAGCGAGTTTTTTGAGTTCAATTGGGCATTCGGTATGGAACGGGTAAAGCGCAATGCCCAGGCTGGCGCTAATAGAAAGTTTGTACCGATCTACATAGAAGGGGTCTTTTAGACAGCGAACTATTTTGCGGGCAATGGGTACAACCTCCTCTTTGTTGTGTAGGTCCGTAATGATAATGGCAAATTCGTCCCCACCGATTCTTGCGACTGTATCGCTATTGCGAATGCACATTAATAGTCGCTTCGCCACCATTCTTAGCACATCATCCCCGATGTCGTGCCCAAATGAATCGTTAATGGGTTTAAAATTATTGAGGTCAATATAGATAAGACCAGAAATATTTCCGTTTTGGCGACGCTGCTGGCGAGTTGTGGCGGCTGCCAATCGTTGTTCAAAATAATTTCTATTAGCAAGTTCAGTTAAAGGGTCATGTTCGGCGAGATGAACATAGCGTTTGTGTTCTTGGTCGCGTTCGCGTTTTAGGCGTTTGGTGATGGTTTCGTAGATTATGATCATACTTAGCACGGCAAAAAAAGTGATCAGGCTTACGACTCCGCGAGCTTCATAAATGTAGCTGGGATCAGTTGCATCGATAAAATTGATACCATTTTGATTTAATATTGCTAGTGTAATTAGAGTGCCTAATGCAGCTAAACTCCAGCGGATCCCAGCCTCTACGCCCATGAGACAAAATGCTTTTATACAAGGTATGATCATCAATTGTGTGACGTGGGAATATACTGGACCTTGAGTAAAACAAATGGCTAGGGTCACGCAAATATATTCAATTGTGCAGTTGGCACGACATACAAGAAGATAATTACCTGAATACTTTAACCAATAAAGAAGTATGACAAAAATAACACTGATACCTAGCGTCAAGAGGGCGCCGAGTTCGAACCCACTCACTGGCAAGGGCGTGTTGATAAACTCGAGAATTTTATCTTCCGGTTTAAGGATCAGTAGAATTGTGGCTGAGGCCAATACGAGTAGCAATGAATAGGCGAGGAGCACTCCCGCGAGAATGCGTGCCTCGTGCAGGCTATCGTTATCGTGTTTGAATTTGTCGAAGACAAAATAGTCTAGGACCCTTAACAGCTTCAGCTCATTCATACGTCTTTGAGTTAGTCTTCTATAATTATGGTTTTATTGTGCTGACTATTTTTTTAAGTTTTTATTGTTATTATTTTTTGACGAATTGATTTGAATTCAATCAAGACGCCAAGGTTGTAGCATATTAACCGTTAGCACAAGTATTTTTATGGCAATTAGTTCTTTTAAAAAGTCATAAACATTCAGTTTTTATATCATACCTAGGGAAACCAGCAATTTAAGAACGCACAGGATTAGAATTTTTTTTCCTCCTTTGATTTGCTTCTAACCAGTTACTAAAAAAATCGAAGAATGGAGTGAAATGTCTTATGAATAAAGCTGAAATCAATCCTATATACATATTGGCACTGTATTTTACTCGCCGAATGTTGTGCGGTCTTTTGGGAAAGACTAGGGTGTGGTTTTACAAATGCTAAATATTCTTGAAATAAGGTGCAAAGCTGATGAAAGTACTTTCATATCCGATTGTTGATTGTGATCAACACTATTATGAATCAGATGATTGCTTCACTCGGCATATAGAAGCGAAATTCAAAGATAAGACGATTTGGGTCGATCGCGAAGGATCTGACAGTTTGGGTCGTATGATGTTAGGCAAAGAGCGATTACGATTTATGAGCGTGATGCCGGGCGATTTCATCGGCCCACCTGGAATGCTCAAAACATTTTTTAAGGGTGAAACAGAAGAGGGAGGTGCGGTAAATATCAATCCGATCAGCGCAAAAGATTATCCAGCTTACACCAACCGTGACAAACGGATCGCGTTAATGGATGAACAAAACGTTGAAGCTATTATTATGCTGCCAACCCTCGGAGTCGCGATCGAAAGTCACCTTCGAACTGTTGCAGATGTGATTTACCCGACTTTGCGGTCGTTCAATCGTTGGATAGCGGAAGAGTGGGGCTGGGGTTCTGATCGGCGGATTCACTCTGTAGCTGTTATGTCTTTGTTTGACTTGTCGTCGGCACTAGAAGAATTGGAGCGGCTTATCAAAGAGGATTGCAAATTAGTGCACCTTACCTGTGGTCCAATCGAGGGACGTTCACCGGCTGACGAGTATTATGATCCATTCTGGGCACGAGTCGAAGAAGCGGGTGTAGTTATCGCTTTTCATATAGGAGAAACTCCCTTCAATGAAATTTATGCGGCTGCATGGGGCGAACCGGCAAATCCTCCAATCCATCGATTTACGGCGTTGAATACTTATTTTGGAATGGGGGCACGTACCATCAGCGATCAAATAGCGGTATTAATTTATCACAATTTATTTTCGCGTTTTCCCAAATTACGCATTGCGGTAATTGAATTCGGCGCGGCCTGGGTAGATTATTTGTTAGAGTCACTTGATAAAATCTATCGGCTTGGGGATCACAAAACTCGTTGGCGTTATGGTAAACCTGAAAAACCTAGCGAGGTTTTTCGCCGCCATTTTTGGGTGGTGCCGTTTCATGAAGATAGCATTCCCGATTTAGTGCATCGCATCGGAGAAGATCGAGTAATTAATGGTTCTGATTTTCCACACCCCGAGGGCTTAGCATGGCCAGCGGAAATGGTTGAAGAATGTAAAGGTATGAACACTGAAGTTGAACGCAAGATCATGCAGCTCAATGGTAGAGAATTGTTGGGGTTGATGTAGTGATACTGGCAAATAAATCATGACCTCTCAGTCGGCCATAAAATTTGATCGCTTGAAATCAGTAGGGATAAAATGGTACTGTCGTACTAATAATTTAAAATGCTCTGTGTAACATAAAAAACTTCAATACGAATCGATAAGTGGACCAGTCGTGCTACCGACTCTATCGTGGAATGAAAGGTAATCTCTATGGAATCTTGGTTTTTATTGATAATGGGGCCTGTTTTCCTGGTATTTATAATCTGGGAATTTCGCTATCTTCAACAACAGGGCAAAGCGAATATCTACGCATGGGATGATACCCTGACTAATGTCGGCCTCGCACTGACACATCAATTTATGGATGTAATCGCCTGGTTAGGGCTGATTCAGATTTATTATTTAGTCTATGAGTATCGAATTTTTACTATTGAGACAACCTTCTGGGGTGTCATCGCACTTATCATTGGACAGGATTTTCTCTATTACTGGTTTCACCGTGCGAGCCATCGCATACGTTGGCTGTGGGCGGCGCATGTAGTTCACCACTCTTCAGAACGTTTTAATCTCTCTACGGCGTTGCGCCAAAGTATTACCTATGAATTTGCCGGTATGTGGATTTTCTGGTTGCCTTTAGCCTGGCTTGGATTTGAACCGAATCTTGTCGTATTTATTGTCGGGGTAAATCTGGGGTATCAATTTTTTGTGCATACCAGCACTGTCGGTAAGCTAGGCTGGTTGGAAACGATATTTAATACGCCGATGGTTCATCGAGTTCATCATGCGAGAAATCCCGAGTATATCGACCGCAACTATGCTGGCGTGTTGGTGATATGGGACAGAATGTTTGGCACTTATGTCGAAGAGAAAATAGATGTGCCCTGCGACTATGGCATCACGAAACAGATTCATTCCAACAATATTATTACGATCAATTTCAATGAATGGAGTGAATTGCTCAAAGATGTTATGCGCCCTGGATCCGTGTCGCAACGTTTGAAACATCTGTGGTCGCCACCGGAATGGCAGCGGCCTGAAGAAAAATCTGCTCAGGTAGTTCATTCCTAATAAATAGAATATCGTTCAAGAGTAGATTAGTTATGCTGCATTTTAACCTGCTCTTTAGCAGCAAATTTTCCGCCCGCCTCTAACCAGGCACGAATCGCTGCAGGAGCATCTTTTGCTGGGTTGTAGATGTCTTCTTCGCGAGAAAACTTGCTGTTGCCGGCATAAGTTAATCGCGTCCAGTTGGGAAATGAAAATACTTTTTCTGCATCTGTTGGATGCGGTAAAACATTTTGTACACACATCACAATGGCGTCATTCGGCTCATCGTAAGCTACCCATTCTTGGGGGAAATACATTGTAGGATAGGGCGCCATTACTTTGCTAATCCATTCGGCAATTGCTGCTCTGCCGTGAAACTCCCCATAGGCATGTTCAATATACGTAGCATCTTCAGTAAACATCTCTGCCCATTCCCGCCAATTGCCGGTGTCAGTGGCTTTTTTTACTGTGGCAGCATAAATTTTAAATGCGTCTTCTAATTCTGCTCGGCTAAATTGCCCCATTCTGTTTTCCTTAGTAGAGAGAAATTTATTTAGGTGACATTTCGTTGGTCAGATTAAGGCGCTTTATATCTAAATAATGGGCTTTCTCTTCGTCGGTCGCAAGACGAATAATACCAGCATTACCATTGAGACAAACCAGCTCACCGGTTTTAAAAACCTGAGTGCCGATATCTGTTTTTACGATAGCAGGCAGACCGTATTCACGAGCTACAACCGCGCCGTGGGAGAGAGAGCTACCAATATCAGTTACCAAGCCAGCGATCAGACTAAAATAGGGTGTCCAGCCAATATCCGTGATAGGCGCTATAAGGATCTCACCGGCTTTGATATGTTCTGCTTCATCCAGAGTTTTGACGATTCTGGCGCGTCCGATAGCATTGCCACTGCTTACTGGTTTACCGTGCAATAATTTTTGTCCTTTAAACTGCGACAAATCTGCTTTTACAGGTTCGGGATAGCCGATGGCGATATCCCGAAAACCCAAGGATTGTTGGTGGGGGAAAACTTTGCGCCGTTCAACGGCGACATAATCGTAATCTTCGCCACGATTATTGGTAAGTTTCCCCTGACAAAGCTCGCCGAGTTCAGCGTGGGTTAGAAAATATATTGCATCAGTGTCGGGCAGCAAGCCTTCTGCGACCATCAGGGTGGCTAAATGACGGTAGGCAGCTTTAAATATCTGTGTCACTTTTACCATACCAGATTTAGTCTCTTCACGATTGCGCACCGTGAGATGTGCCAGTTTGACCAGCTTTTTCATGAGGAAATTTTGTTCGGCAAAAAAAACTTTGGCATCATCCAATGCGGTGCGAGTAGTGTGCTTCGCTTGGGGATTTTGCAGTTTTTCGCGCAATGGAATTTGTAAAGAACGAATTAAAGGGAACGGATCTTCGCCCCACTCAGGCTGACGTATCTCCATTTCACTGATTGAGCGATGAGCATGGCGTTTGATATATTTTTTGTATTCTTCGCCTGCATCTCCCGCTTGTGGGCTTAATAGAAAAGCCAAAGCCTGTGCTGGTTCAACATTGATAAATAGTGTTAATACGTCAGGTAATTTTAATAATTTATTTTGGATGCGTTCGGCACCCAATGCGATATCAGCGCTTTCAATATTCTCGGCGCCGGCCAAAAGCAGAGCTACCTTGGCGTGGTGTTCTTCGGTGATCTCTTTTCCCTTGGAGATAATGCCCATTAAGGTGGGCGACATGGCGCCAGATCCGCAGGAAGAGGTGAGATGGGATTCGTGGGCTAAAAATACGTGGAAAAAATGATTATTGATCTCGCTCCACATTTCTTGGGCAGTATCTTTTAGCGCAATATTAATTTCTGCAATCTGTTGTTTCAGGCGACGTTTGTGGTAATTGGCAGAGAAGAGCAATTTGATGTAACCAATAATGTAGGGCAGGCGGCTAATAAAATTGCCCTGCGTTGTTATTTTCAGTTCGGGGATAATTCGCCCGCAAATTGATAGTGCTATATCTTTGGCGTCACTGCCAAGAGCATCGGCTGATACCTTCGCCATTTGCGTCATGTTGATAAATAATCGCCCATGCAACATGGGAATAAAATGTGTTTTGTTCGAACGGGACTTCCAAAGCCCGGTTGCTATCTGAATATCCTGCATACCGACTTCCAATCCACGGCCAGTCACAGAAAAAGTCAGTGGAGTAACTGCACCAGGCAAGGCTTCGCTGATATTACAGATGGTAACTATGTCGTCATCATTTATCAGTGACGTATCTAATTCATTAATATCGGCGGCCAATGTCGTGATGGGGCGGGCTTGTAACCAGAAAAGTTTTCCGCTTTGATCAATGGCCCATTCCATATCGAGATGTTCACCTTGACGTTTTTCTGCAGCCAGGGCATCGGATCTCAGGGCTTCTATCTCCTCCTCACTTATAATCGCCTGTTTACCGACGAGGTCTCTGGATATGAGCTTACCTTTTCGATCGACAATATAATGGTCGGGAGTTGCATCACCACTCACCAGTACATCGCCGAGCCCGGCAACGGCGTCAATCACGATATGATTGCGTCGGTTAGTGACCGGGTCCACCGTAAAAAGTACGCCTGCTGCGCGTGCTTCTACCATGCACTGCACGACTACCGCCATTTCGACTATCGGGAGATCTGTTTGTTGGCTTTTGTAGGTAGTCGCGCGTTGATTGGCAAGCGAACCAAGACATTCCTCAATTGCCATCTCTAATGCATCAATGCCTTCAACATTTAAAATTGTTTCGTATTGTCCTGCAAATGATGCGTCAGCCGAGTCTTCACCGATTGCGGATGAGCGCACTGCAACTTTGCCCCCGCCAATTGCGTGATAGTAGTCTTTGAGGTTGTGGGGGAGGGCACCTATTCTTGCATGTTGGACGACAAACCCAGATGGAACACTGAGGCCGAGTTTAATGAGATCTGACAGGCCTTTCGCTTTACCGCCAACTTCTTGGTTGGTTATATCTTGGAGACGCCATATCTGCGATTTAAGTTGTTTATCTTGACTGAGTTCAATTACGTCACTATCGCTGTCACTGTAGATGGTTGAGTTATCCGATGGCTTAGACATGTGTTATGGGCGCCTTAATCTGGTGTTATTCTTTTGTTTTTATAGGCTTGATGATTGACGATCTTTTTCTGAGGCTAAGAGTAACATCGGACCTAGGACGATTAAAGGCCGAACAAACCGAAAGTTGACAGCGTTTTTTCAAGCTATGTTGATCAGATTTCTAACTAATTGTTAGTCATCGCTATTTTTCTGCGCTATCTGCTGGGCGGCCGTTAATATTCCACGCAGCATATTCATTTCGAGTTGTTCTGGACGGGCGCGGTTAAAAAGACGTTTTAGCCGTAACATGGCTTTACCGGGATGAGCTCTGATAATGAAATTAATATCGTAAAGCGTTTGCTCCAAATGTTCGAAAAAATAATCCATTTCCTTTTTCGTACAATATTCTGTAATCGTGTCCTTAAATTTGGTTTTTTGTGATTCCTCGTTATTCTCTGCGGCAAGACTCTCTACAGCAAGAAAAACTTCATAAGAGATAATCTGTACCGCTGCAGCGAGATTTAGCGCTTTGTAGTCGGGTTGCGAGGGAATATAAACATGGTAATTGCACATTTGTAATTCTTCATTGTGCATGCCCATGGTTTCTCGTCCGAAGACTATCGCTACCTGTTGAGTTTTTGCCTCTTGAATAATTTGCGGTGCAGCTTCGCGCGCGGCCTTAACTGGCCAGGGAAATGATCTGGAGCGTGCACTGGTGCCTATAATAAGGGCACAGTCAGCGATTGCTTCTTCTAGTGTTCCTACAATCACTGCGCTGGTCAGCAGGTCATTGGCGCCGACCGCCATAGTTGTTGCATCATCAGAAGGGAAATCCAATGGATCGACCAAATAAAGTTTCGATATGCCCATCGTTTTCATCGCGCGGGCGACTGAACCAATGTTCCCCGGATGAAAAGTATTTATCAGGACAATGCGGATATTCTCAAACATGTGTCATAACTCTCTGCGTCCTAAATCTCTCAGTTATTATCCAGATTTTATAATTGCTCCATAGTAATTGGTATTTTATAAGGCATAAAGTACAGAAGCGGAAGTTCAAGCGTTAAAGGCACGATTAAATCCATGAAATAATAGGCTTCACCCAGATGTTGGTTTCGCTAAGGCCAAATATTATCTATGCTGGATCTAATATTTTCTGGAGAGCAATCAATGCAAGATGATTTAGAATTGGTGAAGCAAAAAATTCTGATAACCGGTGCAACCAGTCAAGTTGCACTGCCTATCGCCAAGTCACTTGCCGGTAGCAATGAAGTTTGGGGTTTGGCGCGATTCAGTAAAGAACAAGACCGCCAAAAGCTCGAAGCGATTGGAGTCACACCTGTGAAAGCTGATATGGCCATCGGTGACTTTGGTGATGTACCGCAGGATTTTGACTATGTGCTGAATTTTGCCGTGGTTAAAACCGGCGACTTCGATTATGACTTGGCGGCAAATGGTGAAGGTGCCGGCAAACTTATGCTGCATTGTCCGAAGATGAAAGCCTTTCTGCATTGCTCAACGACTGCTGTTTATGAATATGCTGGCCATCTTCCGCGCAAAGAGAGTTCACCTCTGGGTGATAATCATCGTTCGATGTTTCCCACTTATAGTATTGCCAAAATAGTGGCAGAAACCGTTGTGCGCTTTGTCGCACGACAATTTGCCATCCCCACCACCATCGCTCGTCTATCTGTGCCCTATGGCGATAGCGGCGGCTGGCCCTATTTCCATCTATTGATGATGCTGCGCCGTATTCCAATACCCATACATCCTGATCGGCCCAATATTTATAATCCAATCCATGTGGAGGATTATATTTCGCATATTCCGAGTCTACTGCAGGCGGCAAGCAAAGAAGTGACTACGGTTAATTGGGGTGGCATAGAACCTGTCAGCATTGAAGAATGGTGTGGATATTTATCGGAGATCACTGGACTCGAACCCATTTTTGAAGAAAATAGCCAGGCATTCGGCAGTCTGCAAATTGATATCTCCCGCATGAATCAAATTCTCGGGCCAGGCAGAATCTATTGGCAGGATGGAATTCTGAACATGGTAAGAAATCTTACGCCCGATTTACTCAAAGAAGAGTTTCGGAAAAAGGATGCCTTAATCTAGTCTGTTGCCACGTGATGTTGGGAAATAAACACAGCAATTTCCGATATGAATTAATCGTTCTTTTGTGTATTGTCAGGATACTTTATTGTCACCTTTGTGATTCAGCTGTGGAAGAGGTTAGGTCGCACTCTGAGTTTCGACTACATCTAAACTTGAGTAGTTATTTAACACAGATAATCTACAATAATTGACGATCAATTCAATAATTGAGCCCTGTAAAAGGACTATTACGGAGAATTTTGTATGAAAAAAATGCTATTAGTGCCAAGCCTTCTGCTGGCCTCTAATTTAGCCCAGGCAGATACAGTATTTGGTGTCTATGCCGGCGGCGGTAGTTGGAATACAGCATACAGTGGTGACGTTGGAGTGAGTGACATCGATGTAGAAGATGTCCTAAACCTGGATGACGAAGGACGCAACTTTTTTTACGTTGCAATCGAACACCCAATTCCACTCGTGCCGAATATTCGGCTACAGAGAACTGATATTTCAACCAAGGGTTCAGGAGAGATAACATCAGAAATGATTTTTGGCGACAAATCATTTTCTGATGAAGCTGTTTCAACCGAAGTAGACCTAAGCCACACCGATGCAACATTGTATTACGAAATCCTTGATAATTGGGTCAACCTCGATCTTGGATTAACGCTAAGAATGTTTGATGGCGAAGGCAAGATTGTAGGCGCGACCAGTGGCAGCGAAAAACTCAATGTCGACGACACAGCCCCAATGCTCTATGCAGCAGCGCGCTTTGATTTACCGCTCACGGGGTTGTCAGTTGGCGCAGATATCAATGGGCTAGGCTATTCCGGTAATACCTTGACTGATTTCACCGCAAAGATTAGTTACACCACAGATATAGTTCCTTTAATTGATATTGGTGTAGAAGCTGGATATCGGCAGATGCAGCTAGTATTGGATGATATTGGTGATCTGGAAACAGATTTTTCCATAGCAGGACCTTATCTAAGCCTCAATTTTCATCTTTAAAACTATTCAGAGGTTGTTTTAAAAACTGCAGTTGAAGCCAAAGTTGAAAAAGACCCTGTAAAAAACAAAAGCCAGCAAAACGCTGGCTTTTTTATTTGGTACAAACAGCTTAATTGTATCTCAGCTTATTTTGAAAACCGATCTTTACCATCCGCTATTCTTCAACGTTAGGCACTGTCGCACCGTTTGCAGGTATATTTTTCAACACGCTGTGAATTACATGGTCGCCTTCAAAATACACGGTAAAAGTTTCATAAACCCACGAAGAGATTGGCGGATTACCTACTGCATCGTGCATTTCGAGCGGCGCGCCAAAGTGTGCTTGCACCGCTGATTTAGACATGCCCGAGTGCGGCCGCGATGAGGCCATCAACGCTGGGGACTGCTGCCCAATAGGGACTGCTAAGACATCTCCAGTTTTTTGGACGACTTCTCGAGTTTGCTGCTCTCCCTCAGCAGCAAAAGCAATCGCTGCTACGCAGGTAAAAAAGAATGACAAAATAAGAAATGTTTGTTTGATCATATGCTGTCCTTGCCGTTCGATTTTCATCACTTACGATGATGCCTAGACTACCTAGGACTTAGCTCTGCGTTCTGCCTGTTGCACCTTTATAACTTGTTGCGCGATTAATTGTCTCTGCGTTTCTGTGAGCTGATGGAACTCGCTAGAAACTCTATAGTACTTGCTATCCGTATAGTATTTGTTACCTGTCTGGGGCTGACAACATAAAACACGCGCTAAAGTTTTAATAATGGTGAAATTGGATAAAAAGGTTATTTTAATGGCAATAAAACTGTCTGCCTTGAGTACCTTGTCGGTGATGAAGGATATTCCCCCCTCTCCGTAATCTATTTCGGTAAGATTGTTATCCAAGTCAGTTTGTGACGGTATGGATAAGAACTGTGCTAATAGATCGATTTTCTTATCAATCCCTTTCAAGTAGCCAATCACTTCAGCGTTATGTTCAGCAATTGACTGCAATAATACTCTGTTTTGTTTGTCGATATGCTGCAGCTGTTGTAACAAGTTGCTCAGCGGATTATCCGGAAAATACTCTTCCAAATTACGGCTTTGATCACTGATTTCAATGGGATAAAATTCAATCAATCCCCGATCTTTAACGCGATAAAATTCGCGGCGATTTGCGTCAGCAGGTAATGAATCTTTATCCGATTGGTTGTCTGTGGAATCCGGCATATTGATAAAAAGACCCTGTTTATCTAACTCTCTAAAGCATAGATAATATTTCGCTAAGCGACTATACCTTTAGGAACATTTACTGTTTAATGCCCGCATGTTAAAACAAATACCCCTCTTTATTGGCTTGCGGTATATCCGCGCCAAACGTCGTAATCAGTTTATTTCCTTTATTTCCGCTGTGTCCTTTCTTGGCATGATGCTCGGCATACTCGCGTTGATTGTGGTGTTGTCTGTAATGAACGGTTTTGACCGTGAATTAAAAGGCCGTATTCTCAGTGTAGTGCCTCATGGCTATATCTACAGAGTTGAGCAACAAAATGTGGGTGTGGAGGAGGATGATTCAGAACAAAACTCCAAAGGTTTGTCCGATTGGCAGGCATTGGCAAAACAAATTATCGCTCACCCAGATGTCGTTGCCGTTGCGCCCTACATAAAGGGGAATGGCATGGTCTCGCAATTCGGCGTGGTGAGAGGTATAGAAATTACCGGCGTATTGCCAAACACTGAAGCGCAGGTATCGCAATTGGCGCAAGACTTCATTGCAGGCAGTTTTGACTCCCTCCAAGCTGGAGAATACAACATTATTTTGGGCAGCCTGCTGGCTAAACATCTTGGGGTTGCTATAGGCGACAAAGTTACGCTGGTATTGCCACAGGTAAACATTACTCCATTGGGCATATTTCCACGCATGAAACGTTTTAATGTTACCGGTGTTTTTCAGGCTGGCGCGCAATTAGATGGCAGCGCGACCATGATTCATCTGGATGACGCCAAGAAACTTTTCCGCTATGGCGAAAACGTCGAAGGGTTGCGTGTCAAGGTAGCCGATCTCTATGATGCCAAGCGGATATTACAGGAAGTCGTCCAAAGCTTACCCGCAGGATTCCAGGCTAAAGACTGGTCGCAAACCCAGGGCGGACTCTTTCAAGCAGTAAAAATGGAAAAAACGGTGATCACTTTGCTGTTGATGATTGTGGTGGCGGTGGCGGCATTTAATATCATTTCAATTCTCATCATGATGGTCGCCGACAAGCGTTCTGATATTGCAGTATTACGCACCCTCGGTGCATCACGTGGCTCCATCATGGGCATTTTTATTATACAGGGATCAAGTGTTGGCGTAATCGGCACAGTGGTGGGTGCGGTACTTGGCGTTATTTTGGCGCTGAACATCAGCACCATTGCTGCCTTCATCGAACATCTTTTAGGGCTGCAATTATTTAATCCCGATATCTATTTTATCAGTTTTTTGCCCTCTCATTTGATGTGGGAAGATGTCCTTGTCGTGTGCTCAAGCGCACTGTGTTTAAGTTTTCTTGCCACGCTTTATCCCGCCTACCGCGCTGCGCAAGTTCAACCAGCTGAGGCTTTGCGTTATGAGTAGCAATTATGAGTGACCATTATGATTGATGATGAAGTAGTATTGCTGTGCGAAGGGTTAAAAAAATCCTATCGACAAGGGCCGCAAGAATTACATGTGTTGCGCGGAGTTGAGTTAAAAGTAAAACGCGGCGAGCGGCTCGCGATTGTAGGTGCGTCAGGCTCAGGTAAAACAACGCTGTTGAATATGTTAGGCGGATTGGATTTACCTACCGCAGGGAGAGTTGTGGTAGTTGGTCAGGAGCTTTCGGCGCTTGATGAGAATGCACGCGGCCGTTTGCGTAACAAGAATATGGGATTTGTCTATCAATTCCACCATCTGCTGGGGGAATTTACCGCGCTTGAAAATGTCGCTATGCCATTGCTCATTGGTAAATTTGCTCCTGCGATTGCTGCTGAACGAGCTCGATTGATGCTGACACACGTCGGATTAGCAGAGCGCACTGAACATAAACCCTCTGAGTTGTCCGGCGGTGAACGACAAAGGGTCGCTATCGCGCGCGCACTTGTCACCGAACCAGCGTGTGTCTTACTCGATGAACCTACGGGTAATCTTGATCCTGAAACAGCGCAATCGATCCACGAACTTATGTTCTCGCTCAATCGAACTCTGGGCACCAGTTTTATCGTCGTGACCCATGGTTATCAGTTAGCGGCACGGATGGACAGAACCTTGCGTTTGGATAAAGGCCTACTGCTCGATATGCCAGGACTTGGCGTTCCAGAGTTCAAGGAGTCTGCGAATGTTTAAGCCGTTTACTGTGTTTACCGGATTGCGTTATACCGGCAGTAAACGTGATAGCAAGCTAGTCTCTTTTATTTCGGGATTGTCGATTGCGGGCTTGGCATTGGGGGTGGGTTTACTCATCGTAGTCTTGTCCGTTATGAACGGTTTTGATCGAGAATTACAGGATAGAATTCTGGGTATCGTTCCCCATGTTTCGATCCATAATTACGATGATATTCAAGATTGGCAAAAGCTCAGTGATTTAGCGGAACATCATCCTCACGTTCTAGCTGCCTCTCCCTACGTGCAATTACAAGGTATGTTAACCCGCAAGCAGGACGTATTGCCTGTGCTCATGTATGGCATTCTTCCCGAGCGCGAAAGTCGCACCTCGATTGTCGCTCGACATATGATAAAGGGATCTTTATCCGATCTTGTAGCGGGCGAGAGAAGTATTATTCTTGGGGCAGGCGTGGCGTCGAACCTGGCGGTGGACGTAGGTGACACGCTGACTTTTATTCTGCCCGAATCTGTTACCAATGAAAAAACAGGTAATCAGCGCATTGTGCCCAAATTGATTTTTTTAACGGTGAAGGGGATTTTCAAAACGGCCACAGAGTTGGATGCATCGCTAGCTTTAACTCACATGAGTGTCGCCCAAGAGTTTGGCAATCTGGGCGATTCAGTCCACGGACTGCGTCTACAGGTGGACGATCTTTTTCGCGCCAGTAGTATTGGCTATGAACTCGTTCGAGATTTACCAGAAGGCTACTACGTTCGAGACTGGACCAAGACGCACGGCAATCTATTTAACGCCATTCAAATGTCGAAAAATCTGGTGGGTTTATTGCTTTTCATCATTATTGCTGTGGCCGCTTTTAATGTTGTTTCTACGCTGATTATGGTCGTCAATGATAAGCAGGGCGATATTGCAATTTTGCGAACGCTCGGCGCCAGTACGGGTGATATTATGACGATATTTGTCGTGCAAGGAACATTGATTGGATTAGTTGGCGCCATGCTCGGGGTGATTTTCGGTTGCCTCACCTCATTGGTAATTACCGATATTGTGAGCTGGCTGGAGAGCGTGATTCACTACCAATTTTTAAAGCCCGACGTTTATCCGATTAGTTATCTGCCATCAGATCTGCGTTGGGACGATGTGCTCTGGATTACGTTGGTAGCATTGGGGATGAGTTTTCTCGCAACCTTATATCCCTCGTGGCGGGCGGCAAAAATTCCACCAGCTGAAGCGCTGCGCTTTGAATAGCTTGGTGGATCTATTTTTCCAATGATTTTTTTCGAGACGCGCGACGTTTTTCCCAGTTGTGCAGCACATGCCACCGCCAGAATAGTCTGATACTAATATACCCTAAAATGCCAGAAACGATTCCGCATATCACTGAGCCTAACAATATAGGTTGCCAAATCGTTGAAACTTCACTTGTGAGCCACTCCAGGGTAAATTCTAGATGAGCTGGAGCTTCGGGAATATCCAGTAAATAGGCGCCTATATTATAGGTTAAATAGAAAAGGGGCGGCATGGTAAAGGGATTTGTCAGCCAGACCAGCGAGCAGGACACGGGAAGATTAGCCTTCAGCCCAATGGCAAACACAGCGGCTACAGGCATTTGCATGGGCATTGGCATGAATGCCCAGAACAAGCCAACCAAAAAGGCGAGAGAAACCGAACGGCGATTTAAGTGCCAGAGATTAGGCTCGTGAATTAAGTGTCCCAGCCAACCGAGCGATTTATGGGTTTTGATTTTATTGGGATCGGGTAGAAATCGTTGAATGATCTTTTTAGCCATATATCCTCGTGAACAGCCGAATTTCCGAAGCAGCCGATGCGATCAGTAACTGATTATTTTTATCATGAGTGGAATTTTCAATCGACCTGTTAAGCCAGGCTTTAGTCCACGTGTTTATCTTTGTTTGCATAATACAGCGCCATTAGTTTTACAGGGCGCGTGCAAACGTTGTTGGATTGGCATCGCTAGCGGAAAGCAGAGTCAATATACACATATTTGTATGGCCACACCATGATAGGATCTCTAAAAATATTTCTTTAGAGCAAATCCCACAGTCACTCTATAAGAGTAGACCCTCTTCAGTCGAAAGATAAGTCGGTTGGCAAGTAATTTTATTGTTCAGATCTAAAGTGAAAGTTGGTCGTCAATTAGAGCGAATTCATAGAGATAATTACATCAGGGTTTGCCTTCCAAGCGGCCGAGAGCTGCATCGTATTCGGGAAAGCCGACGATTGCTTGCAAATGAGCGAAGTCTAAAATCTGCGTCGGTGTGCGACCTTGCTTTAGATTGGATAATGCACTGAGCATGGCGTGGGCGGCGCTTGAAAGTAAGGTAAGGGGATAGGCCGCGATCTTAAAGCCCATTTCTTGTAAAGCAGTGGGTGGTAAAAGCGGAGTAGCGCCATGTTCAACCAAGTTGGCCATTTTTACTCCCTTTACCTCACGGCAAATAGTTTCCATTTCTGCTACCGATTGTGGCGCTTCAACAAAAATAACATCTGCTCCCAGATCGGCGAAAATATTGGCTCGTTCAATGGCATCAGCTAATCCTTGAGTCGCGCGTGCGTCAGTTCTGGCAATGATCACTATGTCATCCCCGCTGGCCCTAGCTACTTCTCGGGCTTCTATAACGGCAGTCATGCGTTGGATCGCTTCTGTTCGACTGACAACTTCTTTTCCTTTGGTGTGGCCACAACGTTTTGGACTGCGTTGATCCTCAATCATGATGCCGGCAAAACCTGCTTGCAGATAACCGTGCAAGGTGCGTTGGGCACTGACAGTATTGCCGTAACCGGTATCAGCATCGCCAAATACTGGGATGGTCAATGCGCTACAGATGTTTTTACCTTGATCCAGCATCTCCGCATAACTGATCAACCCTGTGTCTGGCAAACCCAGGCGACTTGCTGATACTGCGAAGCCACTCATAAAAGTGAGTGGAAAACCTGCCTGTTCGATTAATTTGGCGCTAAATGCGTCATAACAGCAGGGCATGGTTAAGATCTCTGGTCCGGTAAGTAGTTTTTTTAATTCATTGACTGCGTTTGATTGTTTTCCCATGACACTTTCCTTCAAAAAACGTAAAACATTGGCGCCAATGATACAGTGCGTTTGTGGCATAATTCTACGAAACTCATGGATAAATAGCAGGGTGCTAACATGCATGACCGTTATCCCAAACGCTTAATTTGTATGACCGAAGAAACGACTGAAATGTTGTATATCCTCGGTGAACAGGACCGAATTGTTGGCGTCTCTGGTTTTACCGTGCGGCCGCCCGAAGCTCGTAAGCAAAAGCCAAAAATATCGGCGTTTACCTCCGCCAAAATTGACAAGATTCTCGAACTGAAACCAGATTTGGTACTGGGGTTTTCTGATCTACAAGCGGACATCGCTGCCGATCTGATTAAACAGGGTGTGGATGTACATATTTTTAATCACCGCTCAGTGAATGGCATTCTTAATATGATCACCCAGTTAGGTGCATTAGTTGGTGCGAGTGTGAAGGCCGACACCTGGGTGGCCGCTATGGAAGATAAAATCGCCTCTCTTAAAGCGACGGCAATAAACAAAGCGCGTCGTCCAGTGGTTTATTTTGAGGAATGGAATGATCCGATTATTACCAGTATTCAATGGGTGGCGGAATTGGTCGAAATTGCCGGAGGAATAGATTGTTTCCCTGAAAACTCTACGCAATCCTTGGCTAAAAATAGAATTCTCGCCGACCCCTCAGAAGTGATTCGCCGCAATCCGGATATTATTATCGGCTCATGGTGTGGCCGAAAGTTTAAAGCCGATCAAGTGCGCAAGCGGGCCGGGTGGGACGCTATTTCGGCAGTGAAGAACAATCGTCTTTTCGAAATTAAATCGTCCTATATATTGCAGCCCGGCCCAGCAGCGCTGACAGATGGACTAGATCAATTAAAACAAATTATCGATGATTGGAATTGAATACGTACGTCTTTAAGCCATTCTCTCTTAAATGCTGGATATGTATAAAAAGCGTCTATACTCAACCTAGATAGAAATATAATTCTGGCCGCTAAGCTAAGAATTTCAGTTGAACCCAGCAATGAGTAGCTTCAATTGACTTCTCGCAGCGAACAGCATCACCTGAGTAGGTAGTTATGGACGACTCTTTCAGGTTTGGCACAAGTCGCATCGAATGTGCATAACCCTTATCTACAGTACACAGCAGCACAAGCCATCGTTCGATCATCACATTAAGATGACCGCTGGCATAGATGACCTTGAAATTATCTCTTTTGAGCGGCCGGCAGACGCGCCGGTTGCGCAGCTCTTAAATGAAGGAATTTCCCGAGCCAAGCACGATATCGTGGTGTTTGTGCACGACGATATTGAATTTGATAATACTGGCTGGGCAAAACTGCTGTACGAACGATTCCTCTCTTCAAACTTCGGCATTCTTGGCGTTTCCGGTACGACCCATCTAGACAGCAATGGTGGTTGGCTAAAAGATACGAGGAAAGCCGCTGGTAGAGTCGGTTTTTATTCTAACAACGAGCGATTCGAAATACGTTACAGCAGTATTTTTCAAAACAATGTGCTTGCAGTGTGTTGTATTGAAGGGGCCTTTTTTGCTTGTCATAAAAAAAGAATTGTCCACCGATTCGACGAGCGTTATCCCGGAAAAGAGTTCTATGATATCGATTTCTCCTTTGCCAATCATATAGCGGGTGTGCCGACTGGGGTGATGTTTGATGTGAGTATTACCCATCTTGCGGTAGCGGAAAAAAAGGGTGAAGACTGGAAACAGCATCGCAATATTTTTCTGAACAAATTTATTAGTGATGCTGAAGGCAAGCCGATATTATCCTATGATTTAAAGCCAGAGATTATCATTGGCTTGGCTGCTTCGGTACCAGCCCGCCAACCCAAAGTAGAAGTGATTATTCCGAACAAAGATAACGTTCAACTATTGGAGAGCTGTATTCGTTCCATTCTGGGTAAGAGTAGCTACAGCAATTTGAAAATCACCGTGGCTGATACCGGCAGCGATCAGTCCAATTTTAGCCAGATTAAAGAACTCTGCCAGCGTGAAAAACTCAAACTTGTGGAGTTTTCATCTTATCATTTCGCCAAAACCAATAATGATGTGGTGAAAGATTATCTCGACAGCGACACAGAATTACTGCTCTTTTGTAACAACGATATTGAATTAATCAATGATGCCATATCTGCGCTTGTCGCCACCTATTTGGCAAACGAGAAGAGTTGCGGCACGGTCGGTGCGAGGCTGCATTTTGCCGACAATTCGGTGCAGCATTTTGGTATAGAGCTGGTGGGAGCACGAAAGCAGGATGGCAGTATCGATGTGTCGGTGATGCATAAAGGGTATGGTTCGTCTTACGGCTATGCATTGGAAGATGATACTGATGTTGCCGGTAATACAGCAGCTTTTATGTTGATCAGCCGTGAACTTTTTACCGAAATAGGTATGTTCAACGAAGCCTATAAGGAATGCATGGAAGATCTCGAACTGAATCTGCAGTGTATTCTTCACGGACGAAAAAATATTACTGTAGCGAATGCTGTTGCCTACCATTATGAAAGTCAAACCCGAGAGAATACGGGGCATATTCTTCCAGATGACTTTCTAAGAGTGATTGATGTTATCCGGCAAAATATACAATTGCACAGTTATATTCGCGTCTAGGTGTTATTAATGGGCTATCTCAATATGAACAGTCTAAATACGAACTCTCTTAATACGAACTCTCTTAATACGCACTCTCTTTATATGCACTGTGGCATAGCTTATGTCATTATTTAAAACCGTCGATTTTAAACATTTTCATGAAACGCTTTTACCTCAATTGCTAATTGGTGGATACAATCGGGTGGCGGCTGCAGATCCTGTCGAGGTCGCTTCGCTTGCCATTAGGCATTCGCAGCTGGGCAGTTATACCTATCTACCTAAAGATGATGGTGTAACTGTTATTGCTGGAGAAGAACAGGCAGAAATCATTTTCGAACTGGATGATCAAACCTGGCAAGATTTTTACTACGAGATCTACACCTGTGTTAGTTTAATAATCAGTAAACGTGGGCATTTAGTGAAGGGCAGGGCTGACAAATTCTTGCATTGGGAGCCACGCATTAGAGCAATGTATTTTGGGCGTCCTATCTATAATCCGACGTGTGTTGATCTTCGAACTCTCACGGGCGAACCACTCGATCTCTCGAAAAGTTTCATGATGGATTCATCAGCTCCAGAAATGGCAAATTTTTTGGAGCAAGCCGGATTTTTACATGTTACCGATGTTTTTTCCGCACAGGAGATAGAAACACTGCGCCAAGAGACTTACCGTTGTAGAGACGCGGTAGCGCAGGGCGAGAAACACACCTGGTGGGCAGAGAACCAAAAAGGTGAAGCTATATTAAGCCGTATTCAATACATCAATCAGCGTTCTGAAATCATTGAGAATGCGTTACCCAATGCTCGAATCGATCGGATTGTAGCACTGGGACAGCCGGAGTATATTCCGATTAAGGACCGGATGCATGGCGTGACAGCGCTGTTTAAAATTTACGGAATGGTAAAAGGATTATCAGATATTCCCTGGTATGTAGACACGGGAATAGGCGGCTATCAAATGCTTTCGCCCATGTTACTGGTGAAT